>Ga0268298_10000567_pt1 | contig 47490 bp, 54 predicted proteins | sample WWTPWeurt_MetaG_FD_194462 | JGI IMG/M metagenome (GOLD analysis project Ga0268298, IMG submission 194462) | Activated sludge microbial communities from WWTP in Nijmegen, Gelderland, Netherland - WWTP Weurt | ecosystem: Engineered > WWTP > Aerobic digester > Activated sludge | place...
CACTCTTTGTGGAGCGTAATCGTTTCGAGGAAGCAGAAACTGCCAGACGCGTCATTGAGTCAAACCTGCGTGCGCGTGGACTCACCGCCCAACGTCTCTTCTACATCGCCGAACGCGCCCTGCATCATTTCCAGCCCGGAGGGAAGTTATTTCCCGGATTGGATGAGCCGGACCTATTCCTCGAAGAAACCCTGCCCTTGATGCCCACGCCTTCCAGGCAGGTCATGCCGGTCGAGGATTCGGTTTGGATTGGCACGCATGCAAGAGATGGAAGGGACATCCACTTCTCCTTTACCAAAGGGCTTGATCCCGCTGTTCCACCGCCGCCCCATGCAACAACACTGATCCTCGGTGAACCGGGTGCTGGCAAGACCAGCCTCTTGCGCTGGATCATGTTGCAGCGTTTGTTGCAGGGACGTACTGTTATTTCCATCGATCCCGAAGGCGAGAACAACAAACTCTGTGAAGCCGTGGGTGGAAGAGTCGTGCCGGCAGGCATTCCCGAAGACAAGGAAACCTGCCTCATTCATCCCCTGCAAGGTGAAAACCCGGCAGAGTTATTACTCGCTGTCCGTTTCTTGATCGCCTCCCTTGCTGGTGAGTCGGTCTTGTCACCCGGTGTGCAAGCTGCTCTGCATGAAGCCGTGAAGAGACGTTGGGATCGCAGACCAGGTGCGATGACCATCGCGGAATTCGTGGAGACGTTGGGAACGATCAATGTTCCTGAAGCCGCCATGCCTTTGGCGTTGTTGCGTCCTTTTATGCGCGGTGGTTTATTTGAAGGTTTCTTCGATAGACCCAAAGCATTGTTGTCCCCGCATTTTCCTGCAGGACAGTGGTGGAACTTCGATCTCTCCTCCCTGCGTGAAGAGAATCGCGCCATCGTGCATTCGGTCCTGGCATGGTTTTTGTATCATGCCGTCACGGTGGGCAAACAGCCAATGGACATCTTCATCGATGAAGGTTGGCGTTTGTTGCGCAGTGGTCCGTTCACGGATCTGTTGGATGAACTGGGTAGGCGTGCAAGAAAACGCGGTGTCGGTGTGACACTCATTACTCATCTACCCGCCGATCTGATGAAGAACCCCACTTCGTTGAGTCTGGCATCCACAGCTTTCATCGGTCGGCTTGGACCGGATGAAGCCTTTGCCTTCTATCGTTCGCTTGGCGTGCCGGAAAGTGAAGCACGCAAGAACGCAGAGACCACTTCACGACTGCCACCCAGAGTCTTTCTTGCGGCACCTTCTGCTGGACGTGGAGCTTTGTTTCCGGTATTGGTCTCCATCCCGCCGACATGGATCCAGTTCTGGAAGCAGCTTGGCGCAACCGGAGTGCAACGATGATGCAGCCAAAGAACGGCTATGTATGTATTCAATGTGGCTATGAACACGCCACCGCTCCTGATCAATGTCCCTTGTGCAAGGGTGAATGGCAGGGCTGGGAATTGCTCTTCGCGCCGCACGCCCTGGATGATCTGCGCGCACAGGTCATGGGCTGGATCGCGCAATTGCCCTTTCCCACGGTCATGGAATGGATCGCATCTCAAAAGGGATTGCGTGTGCGTTTGTATCTGCCTCCCCATGTGGCAGAAGGTGTCGTTCAATCTTGGTCTGCCATGACCGGACAACATTCCCGCTGGCGCAGTCTGGGCATCGTGAAGGTTCAAACAGATGGATATGCCCTGCATACATCCAATCGCCTGCCGTCGCTAATCGCTTTTGCCAAGGATAGCGATCCATTGCTTGCCATCGGCAGCCGGCTGATCAGCGCTGCGAGGGAAGGAAAGGATGCCAGTCTGCGCCTATGGTTGCTTGGGAGTGAGGATCAACTGCAGGAAAAATTACGCAGCCTGTCTTCCTACTCGTATGGCACCGAGGGTGGCGTGGGCAATGACACGCCTAATTCATGGGGCATGCAGTTGGACTTTCTGCGGGTTGGATTATTTTTTGGCATGCTCATGGCAGGTATCAGCGGCGGCATTTTGTTCGCCGGTTGGTTCAATCCCTTTGCGGTCTCCATGTTCGCGGTTGCCGGCATCACGATCTGTATTGCCTCGGCTTTGGGCATTCGGGACTGGCTTGCCTGGAGATCGATCCCCAAGGAAGTTGTGGAATTGCGTATTCAACAACCTTTGTTAAAGGTTGCCTTTTCCATCTCTGAACCGATCCAACTTCCGTTATTGGCTGGAGAACAGAATTGGCAACAACTTGAAACAGCCTGGACTGCCATCCAGAAACACACCTTCCCCTTACCTGTCGGTGAACTTGCCGGACTGATCGCTCCGTTGCAACTTGGCGAAGGTTCGGGATTGCTGGATCGCGCGGTCTGGCAGGAAGTGCCGGCACCACCGCCCTCGCAACCCTTGCTGGAAGCGGGTTTCAAGATCGGGCAGAGTGTCGCCACGGGCGCGCTGGTCGGTGTCGATCCCGATGGACATGGGCTCGCGACCGGCGGCAGCCGCTCGGGCAAATCCTCCTTTGTGTATTCGATGCTGGAACAGTTGATCGCCCGTGGCGATGATGCGCCGGGAATATTTTTAGTGGATCCGCATGTGTCGCTTGCCGATGCTTTTCTGGATGCCATTGCACAGTTGCCGGAGGAACAAAAACAAAAAGCGATCAAGAGATTACGTGTCATCACTCCGGACCAACCGCAGGTTATTCCCCTGAATTTGCTGGCTGTTCCCGACTTCACCTGGGCGGGCAATGCCATCGTGCAGGTCGGTCGACGCATCTGGGATGACTACTGGGGTCCGCGTATGCAGGCGGCGTTGCTTGGATTGTTTCGTATCGCACATGTCTGGAACCAGCATCACCCGGAAGCGGGACTGGGACTCCTGCATGTGGTTTTCATGGCGTTCAACAAACCCTGGCGGCACAAGGCGATGGCACTATTACCGCCTGGTGAGCGCATGGGCGCTTTGGCGTTGGATGCCCTGCTTGGACAAACTGGGGAGGGAGACAAATGGAGTCAGGGCTGGGTCACAGAGGTGATCAGCCCGGTGCTCTCAAAGGTCATGGCATTGGAACTCTCGCCCTGGCTATTCTCCGCCATGCACCAGGAACGCTTTGTGGATTTGAACCAATGGATCGACGAACGTGCCTGGATCGTGCTACGCCTACCTTCGGGTGAGATGGGACGTGAAGGCGCAAGACTCACAGCCGGCGTTCTGTACAACGTCTTTGATGCCGCCTATCGCAAGGCGACTTTGGAAAAGCCCGTGCCGTTTTATTTCATCGTGGATGAAGCCCAGGAGATCGGCTCGGGTATGCGCCTGGAGTCGATGCTGGCAGAAGGCGCCAAGTTCGGCGCGCGCATGTTTGTCCTGGCGCAGTCCCTTTCGATGATGCGCAAGGTGGAAGGCATGGAACCGGTCGTGCAAGCCATGCTAGCCAATACTTCCACACAGATGTTCTTCTCGCCGGATCCAGAGGATGCCGACCTGATCCGCGCCACATTGAGTTCTACCGTGCGTTACGGAAATATGACCCTCGATCTACCCTCCTTGCAGTGCTGGTTGCGGGCGCGTATCGGTGGAAGATGGCAGCCGCCGACCCTGACGCAGATCAAGCCCTTACCAAGAGCGGATTCCGCGAGGGTTCGATCTCTGATTGAGGAAGTCATCGCGGCTCATCCCAACGATTATCTGCCTGCCAATGGCTGGCAGGAGAAAGCCTCCACCGAATTGGCGGATATGCTGCCGACGGCTCTATCCAAACTGCTGGATGAATTCCTGGCAGTACGCATCGAGGAGCAACACAACGCCCAGATCCGCCAGCCTGCGCCAGCAGAGGATGAAAGGCGATTGGGTTTCTGATGACCGAAGTGATGTTGCGTTTTCTGGTGGTGGCATGTGGTGGACCGCTCGCCTGTGTCTTGACCTGTATCGGTGTTTTGTATTCCGCCTGGCGCATGTCACGGCGTGGAAACGGATGGGATCGATGAGCGACATGAATGTTTTGATCGAACAGATGGTTTCCGATCTTTCCACACAGGCGTTCCAATTGGAGGAACGTCGTCTACGACTGTTCCTGAATTGGGTGATGGATCATGGCAGCGAAATGAAGGGGGCACTTGGAACGTTTGAACCAGGTCCTGGAGATGCAGACATGCAGGAACACTTCCGGTCGGCGCTGAAGACCTGGCTGCAGTCCCTGCCGACGCAGGGTTTGCTTTGGGAATACCAAACCATTACTGGAGAAATCCAGTGGTGGCGTGATCTCGATCCATCTCGATGGAAGCTGATCATAAAGACGGAAGTGGAGTCATAAATGATGCATTTCCTCGCGGGTCTGGGTGTCGGCATATTTGCCGGCTATCTGCTGGGTCTTGTGATCCCTCTTCAGGTCTTCATGATCATCTGTCTGGTGTTGGCAGGGCTGGTGGTTCTATTGTTCTTCCTGTTTCATCTCGGCGTCCGGGATTTCCAGGAGTATTAGGAGTGTTATGCAGCGTTCTCGTTTGATCTGGATTTTCCCGATCATTGCCATTCTTTTATTGTGGACCTCGGCTTCCACACATGCCGCTCCCTTGGCAGCATATGCCCTGCTGGAGGGGCGCACCTATGATCAGGCGCATAATTCCGGGTACATCGATTGGAGTGGTCCGGCTCAATATGTGTACATCACCCATCGCGATGGCTCCTCCCTGCCACCCGAGGAAGGTGGTGCGTCTTGTAGTTCCGGATGTTCCGAATGGGTCACCCGTTTGGGAAATGGTGGAACTGCCAGCGGTTCCTTCGACCGGAATGTCAGTTACTTTGAGGTGATGGTGGAATTTACCCGGGAAGGCGGCGTCGGCATTGCCACTTTGCAAGCCTGTTCCGCCTCCATGTCCTGGTATCTGTACAACAATACCAGCCTGCCCGGGTATGTCAGCATGATCCTGGCGGTGCCCTCCGGTTGTCGTTCCTGGTCTCTGTCCGCCTCCGGTGGCTTTGTGGATTTTCGTTCCATCGATGTGGAATACAGCGGACCGCCCAATACGGCAACCCCGACAGCATCCCGTACACTCACCTTTACACCCACGATCACGCGCACGCCGACGGCGACCTTTACGCCCAGCCTGACGCCAACATTGACCTTCACCCCAACGATGACGTTCACGCCAACGGCGACCTTCACCAATACCCCGTCGCCCACCCCCACTCCACTGCCGCCGCAAATTACAGGTGTGGTGGTTTGTGATCTGTGGGACGATGCGGGTTGGTGTAGAGGGAATGAAACTCTACAACTCTCTGCCAGTGATCCGCAGGGATTTGACGTGACGATCACAGGTGATTTGAACGGTGAGCCATTTACTTGTGGAAGCTTGTGCAACCTATCCTTGCCGGAAGGGACTGGCACAGCCACCTACACCGTGACCTCGACCAGCGGGCGGACTGCCAGTGGCGCGTCCACCTGGCAACGGGATGGCACTCCGCCTGATCTTGACATCAGCCTTCCGACTGCGGATGGCAGGAATGGCTGGTATGTCTCGGAGGTGGATTTATCCGCCTCTGCCACCGATGCGATCTCCGGGCTCTCGATCTTGCATGGAAGCCTCGATGGTGGCACAACCTGGATCTCCTTTCCAATTCATTTTACGGATGGAGAACATCTGGCACTGATCCATGCCAGGGATGTGGCTGGCAATGAGGTCACGGTTTCCAGAAGGGTCAGCGTAGATACCGTTTCGCCAGTTGTGCAAATTACATCCCACACAAATGGCGATGTGGTGCAGGGTGATGTGCAGTTGTCTGGGAACCTGGAAGACCTGACTTCAGGACCGGAAGGTGGCGAGATTTCCGTGGATGGTGGCATCACCTGGCAGCCTGTTTTGCTGGAGGCAGGTAACTGGTCCTTCGTTTGGCAATCCGGAGAAGTGCCCAATGGAGAGTACGCCATCCAAGTGCGCGGAATGGATCGTGCCGGCAATGATAGTGATATTTCTTCCATCACACTCACCGTGGACAATGCCCCGCCGGCTATGTCCATCACTGAACGGTGGTGGATCTGGGAAACTGGAACACTAAAGGTATCCCCCAATCACTTCCCGATTGCCAGTATCCAGGTCACTATCCAGGATCCACAAAAGCGCTGGAAGGAGGTGGTATTGGACTTTGATCCCGGCAAAAGTTCCTACATCGTGAAATGGGATCGGCGCTTTGCAGATGGAACATTGGCGCCAACGGGAGAATATCCGGTGCTGGCAGTGGCATGTGATGTGAATGGGTTGTGCGGACAGGATGCCGGCAGGATCATGATCCCGGAGATGGCGACCTCGACCGCCACCCTGCCTCCGTCTCCGACCGCGACCAAAACGTTGGTGCCTTTGACAACTCCGTTGGCAACACAAATACTGCCGACACCGACTTTGGTATGGAACACACCGATACCAGAAGAAAGTCCTGAGCCGACTCGGCTCTCCTTGCCATTTTGGCAGATCATTGGATTGCTGGGATTGTTTATGGTGATCGCCTCTGCCAGCATGGTGGATCCCCGTCCCAAGGCGTTAATACGACTGGGCGAAGCGTTCAAGGTCATATCTGCTCAGGCAAAAGACAATTCGTTTGAAAACAAATAATAAAAGAACAGAAAAGGATATACAATCATGGAAATTCTTCTTGCAATAGTTGTGGCATCTGCCGTGATCTTCTTTGGGGCATTGATCAGTATTGGGAATGAAAGACAGAGGAGGGCGATTGATGGATTGCGCGAGCAGGTTATACATTGGGCGGTACAAGATTTGAAGGTCAAGCGGGAACACCTGGCGCGAACAGCCCAGATTTCTGACCCAATAGTCTGGCTGAACCAGGTTACCTCAAAAGTATGCGGCTACCCCGTTAACCTCGTGGTAACCCAACAATCTGATAATCCCGATGTATTGGTTTGTTCGAACGGAGACAATTATGGCAAGTTTATTTTCACTGTGATTCCACCGAATGAAATTCGGGCAATACAACGGGCAAGACGCAATCGTGTTTTTCGATATTCAGATGCCAATCCGTTATTATCACTACCTAAAAACTCTTCTGCCTATGAATGTTCAGTTCTTAATATTGGAGTATTTTTCGATCTTGAGCTCGCGATTGCGTGGCGAAAACTGACCGCCCCGTCAGCGGAATGCGGGGAAAGTCTTTGGATTTATGTTTTAGATTGAGACAGACTTTTGAGGCAAGACGTTTATCGCATGAATTGCTTTGATCTACCCGGAGATTCTATGAGACTATTACCTTGTGGTGAATCGCCTCCTGTAACATCGAGACTGATGGACTGCCCTTAATTCCTTCAGGCGTAGCATACACGCGACAACTTAGCGAATATGTATCCCGTTCTTCCTCCCACAAGTCAATGCCATTGACGCGGAAGGACGGGGAGCCGAGGAATTTCCTTCGTGCCGCGTCGTCATTATCCATTACCTGAATTAGCTCCACAGATACATCCATTTCGTTTGCCTTTAAAGCGGCGTGCAGGTTCTTTAAACCAGATAGCCATGATGGACAACCGTCAAAATACAGTAATTCAACCTTCATCTTTCACATCCTTGCTTTTCAACTCCACTCCGATCATTTTGAATGGATCATGGTCAAACTTTTCGCCCTGAAATTCATCGGCATTCATACCCAGGCTTGTCACGCATTGTTTCGTGAACAATACATAGCCTCGCCAGCCGACGGAGGCAGACACTGCATCCTTCCAACTACGATTGCGTACGAAATTCGGATCTTGACCATATAACACTGTCCTTTTCTGAACATCGGACAATATGTATTCACCATAATGAACCATGAATTTGAGGTCAAGGGAAGTCACATCCCGACAGGCGGCACAATTGCAGGTAATGTGGCTGCTAATTTCGTCAAGCTTGTGTGTAAAATCAAAATAGGTGTCTTGTACAAGGCTGGATAGTTTTTCGAAACGAGTGATCTTCGCGTTTGGTGCAAAGGCAAACACGGAATCAATAAAGAAATCCTGATCGGGAAAGATAGGTCTGATCTTTGCAGATATACCTTCCAATAGATTTTGCAGGATACCGCCTGCGTGTTCCAATTCAACCTTTGTAAGGTAGGAGGAAAATCCGGAAATATCCGCTAGTAGAAAGTACCCAAATTGAGGTTTGGTCGATTTCATGTTATCTCACCTGGAGACCTGTAAGGGTCGTGGCGATCTGCCGCTACAATATTGTAGCGGCAGATCGCCTTTTTATCGCAAGGAATGATGCTTTAATATTATTTGTGGTCATCCTTTACTCGAAGAGACAATTAACCATTCTTCTGCAAATACTGGCGCATCATCAAGGCTACGGTTGCTCCTTCACCCGCCGCGGATGCCGCCTGTTTGGTGGAACCTGCGCGCACATCACCTGCCGCAAACAATCCTGGCACGGAGGTCATGAGGGTGCCGTCGGTGACGATTGCTCCCCATTGATCAACCTCTGCATAGCCTCTTGCCAGGTCACTGTTGGGCGAGAAGCCGACAAATACAAAAATGCCGTCATAATGCCATTCCTTTTGCTCACCTGTAGCACGGTCTTCAACCAACACCGCATCTAATTTACTGTTTTTGACTCGCAATTCTTTAACGGCATGATTGACAGTTACAGTCATATTTTGCATCTCCGCCACTTTATCTCTCAGGGTTTTGCTGGCTTTCACCTGTGGAAGAAACTCGACGATATCCACCTGACTGGCGAACTTGGTCAGGAACAAACCTTCCTCAAATCCGCTGTTACCGCCGCCCACCACCAACACCTTCTTTCCTTTATAGAAGGCGCCATCACAGGTGGCGCAAAAGTGAACATTCGAGCCGACTAGTTCCTCTTCACCAGGGATTCCCAGACGGCGATAGCGGGCACCTGTCGCCAGCAGTACGGCATACGCTCCATACGCAGACCCATCAGCAGTATGAACGCATTGGTACTGTCCATTCTGCTCGATGGATACCACATCCTGCGCTTGCAGAATCTCCGCACCGAAGCGCTGTGACTGACGGGTCAAACGGGCGGCAAATTCTGCGCCAGGGATTCCTTCATCGAAACCAGGGAAGTTATCCAAAGTCTGGGTATTACCCGCCTGCCCGCCCAAACCAGCCTTTTCGATCACGAGCGTTTCCACACCCTCCCGTGCCAGGTAGGTCGCTGCGGTCAGACCAGTGGGTCCGCCGCCAATGATAATGGCATCATAAAAGGCGCGCTTGGCGCGAGTTTGCATACCCAGTTTTTCTGCAAGTTGTGCATTGGAGGGTTCGACCAGAACGCTTCCATCAGGAAACACGATGGTTGGGATACTTCGATTCCCTTTGTTCACGTCCTCGACGAAAGCCGTCGCATCGGGGTTGTTGTCAATATCCACGTAATGATAGGGAACACGTTGTTCCCCGAAAAATTGCTTGGAGAGTTTGCAGTCGGGACACCAGCCCGTTCCGTAAAGCGTGATCTGTTCAGGGGTCAAGCGAGAGTCGATCATGTAGAGAAATCCTTATCGAAGTGGAGGATGGCGTAAAGCCTGTTCCTGGACAGGCTTTACGCTGAGTGAGGAGAAGAGAACCAAAAGTTACAGCGCCGCATACACCAGCGCAATCACTACACCAAAGATCATGTGACCAACCAGCCCGCCCATGAACGCCATCGCGCCGCCGTTGTTGGTCATCCACATGCCTGGGGCTTGCACCGCGCCCCTCTTGATCCCAACGTGCATCATCGGGATCATGCCCATAACCATGCCGACCACCAACCATTGCACTGCGCCGAAGATCAGTCCGCCCAGCCAGGTTGCCCCGCCGATTCCCGATGACCAGAGAAAAGCATAAAGCAAGGCGAAGACGATACCCATCATCAGATGCATCATCCATCCCAACATTGGGTTGGGCTTTGCGCTGAACATACTACCCAACAGGTTGACGATATCCATGTTAGGCATCCCCATTTTGGGCGCTATCGCCAAAACCATTGAAAAGACGAGACTTGCGACAACCCCTGCAATAACTGCGCTTAAGATATTCATGTTTACTCCTTTTGAATTTGGTCTTATGCCCAATGGATAGTAATCAATGAAAATCTCTTACTCAATTTTCAATATTTACATGAATGTAAAGTATGGCAATCATAGGTCATCTATTGTGATACCCCTCAGTCACTGGGTTATGGTTGCTGTTTATAATTAAAAGGAGTTCTATGACTTCGGTAAAAGCCTTCTTCAAATCTACATATGGTCGGATGGTGTATACAAAAAACACGAAGGGAGATGTTCCCGTAATTTTTATTCATGGACTTCCAACGTCAAAGGAAATTTGGGATCCAGTCATCCCCCATCTTTCATCGCAAATAGCGCCAATAACATACGATTTACTTGATTATGGCGAATCAGAAAAAATTAATCGCGCAATCAGTCATATGGAGCGGGCAGACACCCTGGATGAACTTCGCGCACATCTGGGATTAAAAACCTTTGTCCTCGTTGCTCATGACCTGGGTTCCTCTGTGGCAATTGACTATATGGGGAAATATGCTTCTCATGTTGACAAATTGGTGTTGATGAGTCCACCCGTGTATCCTGATTTCAAGGAGCCGTTTTTGGTCAAATTGGTGAGAATCAGGGGATTGGGAGAGTTCTTAATCCGATTTCTAAAAGGGATCCTGCTTCGGGTCGGCATTTTGCAAGGCATGACACACAAGGAGCGGTTTACCGAATCAATATATCGGGCAATCTCCAATGGGTTTGCGGGGGAGGAAGGAAATCAGGCTCTACTGCGTGTTTTGAGGTGGGGACGCCCATTCACTGTATTCAAGGATTATCCTCAGATAATAAAATCAATTCAAATTCCAACCCTGATTCTGTGCGGGAGGCGAGACCCCTATATTCCGCTGAATCAATCCACCCGTCTCCGAGACAATATCCCCAATTCTCGATTAACCATATTCCCACAAGGCTCCCATTTCCTTCCTATGGATTTGCCTCAAGAAGTCGCAAACGAGATCAATAGTTTCATTCTAAAAGATAAGACGCCTGGGTAGGGGCGCCTTATCTTTTAGAAAACAAGCTTGAGGGTCTGGCTAATCACATCTGGAAGTTGATCCGGTTTGGGAATATATTCACCAGCCCGTACACCTTTTGAGGTTACCTCCTGTTGCGCAGACTGTAAGAACTCCTCCGTCTCTTGCAAATGGGCGGGGTGTCCCAGAATAAAGCGGATCAAATTTGCGGCTTCCTCAAAATTTTCGCGATGCACAAGGATAAAGACCATCCCTGATAATGTATCCAATATATCTGGAATAAGATCGGCGCTTCTTGCATGGTCAATGGCATGGCTGTAATGATATTTGGCTACGTCATAATCCCGCAGAAGTACGGCAATGTGCCCGAGATTGTTTTCTGCAATCGCAATTCCGCGTGTCATGCCCAATGCTGAGAACAATGCCCCCGCTTCATAATAAAAAGGCTTTGCCTCGGCTGGCTTACTTTGAAGCCTGCGGATCTCACCTAAATTAAGCAAAGCGCCTGCCATTGCATGGCGGTCTCCATTTTGCTTTCCAAGGGCAAGGCTTTCCTGTAAATATTTCTCCGCCTGCTCATACTCAAAAAGCATGGTGTGAATTGTACCCAAACGATTTGAAGCAAGGATGACACCTTTTTGATCCTTCAGTTGAGTGTAAAGCTGATAGGCTTCATAAAATGCCATCCGTGAAGAGTCATATTCTCCCAACGACATGTTGTTCAAGCCATCAATGATGTGCAAACGGGCGGATACATCCCTGTCCGTGGCAGGGTTTTGCCCCAACACTTGGCGGGCATGCACCAGGTTTTCCAGCGAAAGACGGTAATTCCCTTGCACACGTTGAAGATCAGCAAGCAGCCCCAGCGCCAAAGCCTGTTTTCCTTTCAACTGTGACGTCCGTGCAAGTTCCAGACCTGATTGAAGAAAACGACTGGCTTCCTTGTATTGACCCTTTTCGTACAAAATTTCCCCAACTTGTAAGAACCAGTCTATCCGATTAGGGGCATTTACATGCAGGTCATTCAGCAATTGTTCAAATGTAGATACCAGTTCGGCGATTTTTTCGACTTCACCAACTTTGAGCAAATCTACAATAACCTGTTGGATATTCTCCACAGATGTCCCATTCCCATCCATTATTTATCCTTCCATTTTTATGTATCTTGCTACACCCCGGCTAAAACGATGCTTTCCAAAACCTTGTACTCATCGCGGCAATCCGGGCAGGTATCCAAATGCTGTTGCACCAGCGGCATCAGTTGACGTACATCCTCACCTTGTGCGGCAAGCTCGGTAAATTCATCGAGCATGGCAAAAACCTCATCGCAAGTCAATTCAACATCCTGCGTTTGAGAGAGCATCGCCATCATTTTCTTCATCTTTTCAGACTGCTGTTCAGTCATTTCGCCAGACACAGGCGTGGATTTCCCTTTCCCACCTCGAAACAGATTTTTGATAAACTGCATAATCTTCATGATCTTTTCCTTCTACCGATAGATACCAATAGCCAGGCAATGTCTTACTTGCCAGCCTGTTCAAAAACGGCAAGAACCTGTTGCGGCGTCAACCCTTCTTTTTCCAGACGTTTTTTCAACCGCAGCCGCGCATCGTGCATCAATTTATAGAAAGCATTTCGATTCATCCCCATCCGCTCAGCAGCCTCTTCCATCGGAAATCCATCCATAACAGCGTTCAGCGCCTGCCTCTGTTTTTCGGTCATCTCTTCCATGATGATGCGATTGATGCGTTTCATCATTTCCATGCGACCCACCTGCTCTTCCGGGTTGGGTTGATTGTCTGGAAGTTCACGGTAAGACATATCCATGTCTTCGTTCATTTCCATCTCTGGCAGCGGCACTTCCCGCCAGCGGGCACGCCGCAACTCCGTCAGTGCAGCACGAACCGCAATTTTGTGCGCCCAAGTGGTGAACTGACTACGCCCCTCAAAAGAATCCAGGTTATCCAACACGCGCAACAGGGTTTCCTGAACAACTTCTTCCGTTAGGGCTTCGGACTCAGGGCTGTTGGGCGCGATTCGCCCTGCAATGGCATACGGCAGACCACGCAAAATAATAGCGCGCAGGTCTTCCAATGCCAGTGACTGCTGTTCTCCGCCCGCCCGTAAATCTGCAATCCATTCTTCGTTGGTTCTCTTTTCCATACGGCGATTATAAACCAGCGGGTAATAGTTTCCATATCATTGCCATCTCATCATTACGGAGATTGTTATGACATTACCTTCATTTCCCATTCCTGCGCTGACCGCAGATCAAATGGTCGAAGTAGACCGGGCCATGATCGAAGACTACCATATCGAATTGATTCAGATGATGGAAAACGCGGGGCGAAGTTTTGCAGAACTGGCACGTCGCCATCTACGCGGAGCGTTGAGCGGCTCCAGCGTAGTCATTCTTTGCGGGAGCGGAAACAACGGCGGGGGTGGAATGACCGCCGCACGTCGACTGCATAATTGGGGGGCGAATATCACGGTTGCCTTGACCAAATCAAAAGAAGATTTAAGGGGAATCCCCGCCCTTCAGTTGGATATCCTCAAGCGGATGAAGATCCCCATTATTGAACCGAATTCGCCTCTTCCTCTAACCTGTGATTTGATCCTCGACGCAATCATTGGCTACAGCTTGAGCGGACCTCCAAGCGGCGTGGCAAAGGATTTCATCCACTGGGCGAATATGCAAAACGCCCCTATCCTCGCTTTGGATACGCCCTCAGGGTTGGATGTTACAAATGGTATGGCACACGAACCGACCATCCGCGCTGCCGCCACACTTACCCTGGCATTGCCCAAACAGGGATTGCTACTTCCTGCGGCAAAAGAATTTGTTGGCGATTTATATCTTGCTGATATCAGTGTTCCGCCGGAAATCTATACATTGATGGGAATACCCGTTCCAAAACTCTTCGAGCGGGAAGACATAATCCGCATTACTTGATGAAAGAAGCGCCTTCTGATGAAACCGGAAAAATTCAAGTTCGATACATCCAAGCTTATTGCCGCTGTAAGTTGGGCGCTTTTGTTTGTAGGGTACTGGTGGTATAGCGATGCAAACGGATTGACACCCATGCAAACCATGCAGATTTTGGTTAATTTTGTTGCTGAAAGTCCATATGGTTTCCCGGTTTATGTTCTGGTGTATATGGTTCGCCCCATCTTTTTGTTTCCCGCCACACTGGTCACCATGACTGCCACCTATTTATATGGACCTGTGCAGGGCATTGCCTATGCCCTGGTTGCCAGCAATCTTTCCTCCATGATCGCCTATTTGATCGGACGCTTTTTCGGCGGTGGCTTTTTGCAACATATCAATGAAGAAAACATAGTGGGACGATATGCAAATCGCCTGCGTCAGGATGGCTTTCAGACAACCCTGATCCTTCGGTTTTTGTTTCTACCCTATGACCTGGTTAGTTATTTTTCGGGCTTCCTACATATAGACTTGCGCTGGTTTATGCTGGCCACTGTTTTGGGCAGTATTCCTGGCACCATTTCCTTTGGAATGTTGGGCGCATCCATTGAGGGAGATTTCGCGTCACACACCATCTCATTAGATCCTTGGTCGTTGGTAATATCCGCAATAATGTTTGCGGTCAGCATTGGATTGTACCGATTGGTGAGATATCGGGAATCAAAAGTCAACCCGTAGGGAAGGCATCGCGAAATTCATCCACTGCTTTTTGCCCGTTTTGTTCCAGCCGTTTGTAGAATTGATCCCGTTCCTGGTTGCGGTAATCGAGCCGTTCAACATGAAAGGGCGCCAGACGTTCACCCGCTTTTCGTCGCGCTGGAATTTGGGTGAAATAACTCAGGGCATTTTCCACACTGTGAGCGTCTGTCCAATCCGATTTATAGACAATCAAACCTGATCGTGCGAAGATCCAGGTCATGTTTGGCATCGAGCCGTAGGCACGGTGACAGGCTCCATCCAGGGAGTCCACTAGAATGCGGCGGGTCACTCCCAATTCATCTCGCAGCAACTGTGCGTGTCGAAACTTCTGTTCCATCGAAGTCAAATGCGGAACATTCTCCCCAGGATGTGCTTCATGAGTATAGAGAAAAACTGCCCCGATATTCTTCGAAGCGTACTCATCAGCTATTGCATTCATGGATGGCGACGCCATCCCACAATATGGTCAGGTAAAACTCCCAAATTCCACCACTGTAAAATCATGCTGAGACCAAACTGCACTTAATCGTGTGGCGGTTTGATCCAAATCCCATAACGGAAAATCAGGCGCAGACGAACCTGTTTTGGGGCTGTTCTCAAAATTCAGCCACGGCTCAAATTTTTCGGGGGTGAAACTATCATAGTTATAGTGTTTCAATAAATTGTCCATGCAAGTGTCCTATCCATATGCCGATGGTCTGAATTATATCTTTATAAAAATGATTACGGACTTGTAAGGTGGGTCAGAAAGGCGTCTCATGCGGATGGGTAAGAATTTTGAGGAGGTGGTTATCACCAGTAAGTGATCTTACCCAAAATCAGGAGTCTGGATGGAAACAAAAAAAGCAGCAATCGTGCTTGTAGATATTAGTGGTTACACCCATTTCATTCGGGCAGAGAAAACAAGCGCGATTCACGCGGAAGAGATCATTTTTGACCTGCTTGATGCGGTTGTTGAGTGTGCAAGCCACCCATTGGCATTCAATAAATTGGAAGGTGATGCTGCGTTGTTCTTTGCGGAAATCCCGACCTATGAAGCGGAGACCGCCAGTAATATCGCCAACCAGGTTCAGGATTTTTTTGACGTGTTTTATAGACGTACCAACCTCCTTGCACAAGAACGCGCAGAATGCAGTTGTAATGCGTGCCAGCGCGTACTGGACTTGAAGATTAAGGCATTTATCCATTATGGAGATGTGGTCTTTGGGCAATTTCGCCAGTTTCTCGAACTGGCGGGTGAGGACGTCATTATCACACACCGTCTTACTAAAAATTCAATTCCATCCTCTGAATATATTTTGATGACAGAGGCTTTCTTTCGGTTGGCGGGCAATCAACCTGGTTTATATATGGAAAATTTCAAGGAAGTTTTTCATGATATTGGAACCATTGCAGGCAAAGTGTTATATCGCAAAGCAGGAAAATAAAGAATTTATTATCAAAACTCGATTGGAGAAAATCATGAAAAATATTACCGCCGAAATCACGGTTTATGGCGCGGATTGGTGTCCTGACTGCCGTCGCGCCAAGAGAATTCTCGAAGAAACCAAAACCGTTTATCGCTGGGTGGATATCGACAAGGATCGCGAAGGGGAACAATTTGTCATTCGCACCAATCATGGAAACCGCAGCATCCCCACCATTGTGTTCCATGATGGAGGTATTCTGGTTGAGCCTTCCAATGAACAATTGTCTGCAAAATTGTCCCAAATCCCATCCAGATCACTGGATTAACAAATCAAAAATAAACGAGGTTGACGAATGGAATTCCAAAATATTTCAATAGGTCTCGCGTTTCTGGCTGGGTTGGCTTCTTTCCTCTCTCCTTGTGTTTTCGCTTTGGTACCGGCTTATGTTGGGTATCTTGGAGGTCGCGCGGCTGGTGGGGAAAACAATGGATCCAACCGCTGGGTTACCTTCTCTCACGGCTTGGCATTTGTATTTGGATTTAGCGTTGTTTTTGTCCTGCTGGGAATAGCCGCCTCAGCAGCGGGGCACTTGATCTACGACACCCGTTCGCTTCTGACAAAAGTGGGCGGCATTGTAATCGTCATCCTCGGTTTGCACATGACGGGTTTATTTCGCATCAAATTCCTTGAATATGACACCCGCTCTCAAACACTGCCAGACCGCAAATGGGGTTACTTTTCATCCGCTTTCATGGGTGTCACGTTTTCAGCAGGCTGGTCTCCATGTGTAGGGCCTGTTTTGGGCGCAATCTTGACACTTTCGCTGAATGGCGGCTCTATTTCACAGGGCGTTTCCCTGCTTTCCGCCTATTCAGCAGGTTTGGCGATCCCATTCCTGGCAGCCGCGCTTGGCATTGGGTGGGTTTCGACGGTTCTCCGCAAATACGGAAAACTAACCCACTATGTTGAAGTTGGCATGGGCATTCTGCTTGTGGTTGTCGGTTTACTCCTGTTTACAGGGACGTTTGCCCAGATCGCACAGGCGGGGCAGCTCTTCTGGTTTGATTTTGGCTTGTAGGTTACATTGGCAACCATGACTGAGTTCCTTCGTTTATGTTTCGTTAGGAGCGTATTAAAACGGGCAGCTATTACTGCCTGTATTGTCGGCACAGTTTTGATCGTCATTAATCATGGTGACGCACTGATGCAGGGTTCTGTGGATCAGAATCGTATTTTCAAGATGATTCTTACTTTGATTGTTCCTTATCTGGTATCAACAGTTTCGAGTGTATCCACAATACTGAGCATGAAAAAGGAATCTGAAGCGAAAGGGTAAGACCAACAAGAAGGTTGCAATCATTATCCATTAATAAAAGGAGCATCTCATGAACAAACCCATTCACGTCAATGACAATGAATTTGAACAAACTGTTTTGAAATCTGCATTACCTGTGCTTGTCGATTTCTGGGCGCCCTGGTGCCAACCGTGCAGGATGATTGCGCCTGTTCTGGAGAATCTGGCAGGGGAATATGCCGATAAGGTCACAATCGCAAAAATCAACACGGATGAAAATTCCCAATGGGCAAACACCTACGGAGTGCAGGGTATTCCAACCCTGCTTTTTATCAAGGATGGAAAGGTGCAGGATACTATCGTTGGTGTTGCCCCCATATCCCTGATTAAATCCAAAATGGATGGATTACTGAAAACTACCGTAGGAGCATAAAATATGACGAATAAGAAATACGATGTTGCCATAATTGGCTCTGGCATCGGCGGTTCGACCCTGGCGAGCGTATTGGCTCGCCAGGGTCTGTCTGTCATTGTCTTCGAAGGGGGAACGCATCCGCGCTTTACGATTGGCGAGTCAATGATCCTTGAGACCTCCGAAGCGATGCGTGCTCTGGCGGAGTTTTACGATGTGCCCGAGTTGGCGTATTACAGTTCGGAAAATTATTATCAGAACATTGGCACACAGCACGGCGTGAAGCGGCATTTTAGTTTTGTGCATCACACGGCGGGGCAGCATGTGAACGTGGATAAAAGTTTGCAGGCGGTGATTCCGCGTTTACCATACGGGCACGAAATTCACATCACGCGCCAGGACTCGGATTACTTTCTGACATCGGTGGCCACATCCTACGGCGCGACGATTTTGCAGGGTACGCTGATCAAAGATATTAATGTAAAAGCCGATGGCGTGGAAATCATCACCACCAAAGATGTGATCTACGAATCGGAATATGTGATCGACGCAGGCGGTATGAAATCCATTCTCGCGCAGAAGCAAGGCTGGCGGCATCGTGATTGCATGTCTCATTCGCGCACGATCTTCACACACATGATCGATGTACCATGCTTCAACAATGCAGGACCTTCACAGGAAGAGTTTCATCATCCATATCGTTTGTCCGAAGGGACGCTACATCACATTTTCAAGGGCGGTTGGTTGTGGGTCATTCCGTTTAATAATCATCCTGATTCGACTAATCCGCTGTGCAGTGTCGGCTTGCAACTTGACCCGCGTTTGTACCCCCAGCGTGATGACCTGACCCCCGAACAGGAGTTCCGCGAGTTCATCAAGCAATTTCCAGATATTGAAGCGCAACTCAAGAACGCCCGCCCCGTGCGCGACTTCATGCGCGTGGATCGCTTGCAATATTCCGCGCATCACATTGTTGGCGAGCGTTTCGCTTTGCTCGCTCATGCGGCAGGTTTCATTGACCCGTTGTATTCAAAAGGTTTGTATGTCACCCACGCGCAGATCTTTCTGATGGCAGATTTGATTCTGAAAGCCAAAAAGACCGGCGATTACTCGGCGAACGCGTTCAAAGATCTCGAAACCATGACGCTCGGTTACATCAACATGCACGACAGGCTGGTGGCGAGTTCGTTCAAGTCGTGGAGTAATTACAAACTGTGGCAGGTGTATTCGGTGGTCTGGCTGCAAGGCGCGTATCTCGAATATCTGCGCCTCATCATGAACCGCTTCCGCGCAAATGGCGACCGCGAAAAATATTTGGAATTCATGAAACCACATCGTCTGGCAGGCGGCGGCTTTGACAAGTTCTTCGAGATACAGGAACAGATCGACGCACTGATGGACAAGGTCAACCCTGAAGATGAAGAAGACGTGGATCGCACCGTTGCTGAAGTCCGCCGCCTCTTCGATGAATTCCCGTGGATGCCCACCACCATCCGTGCCTTGTTGCATGGTAAGAACCATTTGCCCGATAACAAACTGCGTCTCAACCTGCTCAATCGCAAAGTCGGCTTCATGGGCAGCGGCATATATCGCGATCACATGTTCGGCGATGAATCCATGTTCAATTTGCTGATCCTAGCCGCAAAAGATGAAATGAAGTATTCCAAGCGCGGCATCAAGAAACAACGTGAGACACGTGCGCGGCTTTCCTGGCAGATCAAGTAATGTTCGACACGCCCCTTCGCAAGATCAAAGATCAGGTGGGCAACCCGCTCGCCCGAAGACTGAGTCACGTGTCGCCCACCACGGTGTCGCTCCTTGGTCTCATCATCGCCTTGCTTGCTGCATGGTGTGCATATCGTCAAATCTATTTTGCCGCTTTTGCATTATGGATTCTCAACCGTGTGCTCGATGGGCTTGATGGGTTGCTTGCGCGGTTGCATAACAAGCAATCGGACTTCGGCGGATACGTAGATATCCTGACCGATTTCGTCGCCTATGCTGCGCTTCCCATTGGACTAGTGGCGGGTTCGCCTTCGACTGAGCGTTACCTCGCCTTAGCCTTTATGCTTGCGTCCTTTTACGTCAACACAGCCTCGTGGATGTATCTCGCCGCCATCCTCGAAAAACGCGCCCTGCACGGCAGTGATACGCAAACGACCATCGTCATGCCTGCTGGTCTCATCGGCGGTTTTGAAACCATCATCGTTTTCGGGGTCTTCACTCTCTTCCCAGCCCATCTCACTATCCTCTACACCATCTTCACCATACTTGTCTTCATCACCATCGCTCAAAGGCTCATTTGGGCAAAACGTATCCTAACCTGAAACCTGGAACCTGATACTTGAAACTTAATCACCCCGCCCCAACCTTTACCCTCACCTCCGCCGAAGGCGAACAAGTCTCCCTCAGCGAAGTCCTCAAAAGCGGAAACACCTTGCTCGTCTTTCTTCGTCACCTTGGCTGAATACCCTGCCGTGAGCATGTCGCGCAGTTGTGCGACCAACAAGCCGAATTTACCAAATTGAACACGCGCGTTCTCGTCGTGTCCTTTGGAACGCTCCCCGCTGTGCAGGGATGGCTCAAAGAAACCTGTAGCAATTTCACTGTCCTGCTCGACCGCGAGCGGACAGTCTACAACGCCTATGAACTTGAACGCTCGAAACTTCGCTCAAAAAGCCTGCGTACAATATGGCTGTACTTCACCCGTTGGTTGCAGGGGCAAAAATTTCATAGCTCGCACGGCGATGACACCAGTCAACTCGGCGGTGACTTCATCATAGACCAGCGTGGTGCGCTCCGATTTATCTATCCAAGCCACGATCCCGCTGACAGACCCTCAGTGGAGAAGTTAATCGCGGTGTTGAAAGAATTCTCATAAAAAGGGACACAGACAATGGATGATAGACCATAAAGGCTAATCATCCATTGTCTGCGGTCAATGGTCAATCGTCCAATCATGAACACCATCCCCTCCCATCTCGTCATTAACGCCGCAATCGAAAAGAAATTTGGCGCAAAATACAAGCTTGCTAAAACTGCATTTTTATGGGGTTCAGTTCTGCCCGACTTGCCGTTTGGATTGCTTTCGTGGGGAACGCTTTTATACTATCGATTCGTTTTACAGCAGGATACGAGTGGAATAATGGAGAACGTCATTCACTATTCATACTTCAACAATCCCTTTTGGATTGCCAGCCATAACTTTCTGCACTCACCCACCGCGCTCGTCATTTATGCCATCCTACTCTGGCGTTTCGTGGACAAAGTTGGCACCCGCGGACATTGGTGGCTGTCCTTCGTCTTCGGTTGCATGGTCCACTCTGTCATTGATATCCTCACCCACTACAACGATGGTCCCGTACTCTTCTTCCCTTTCGACTGGCACACCCGTTTTTATAGCCCCGTGAGTTATTGGGACAGGGCGCACAACGCCGATCAATTCTTCTGGGTCGAGTTGGGAATTAATGTTGTGTTATTGGGGTATTTGTTTTTACCGAAGTTAATTCAGCGCTTTAAGCGTTTATCACCCTAACCCAAACTCCATGCCTGCCACCACCACGCCATTGACCTGAATCTCCAGCCGATGTTTTCCCGCGTAATAGACCCGTGTGCTGATCGGACGGAAGGAATGCCGTTTTGAAACTTGCGCTGTTTCACGTGCGCCCAATTCTCGACTCGTCAACTTGAACACTTTGGGTGTGCGCTTGCCGTTGGCTTTGACATGATGGATGACATAATCCACCACTAAATTTTGCGCCTGCTGAGACTTTGACCTGATCGCAAATGAAAATATCATCTCTCCGCCCATCTTCACATGAACAGGTGAGATCATCAGATCCGAAATTGCCACTGCAGCATTTGCCTCAAACCCTAAAATTGCCAGTGCCTCATGATTCCCTTGCTTCACCAACGTTCGCGCGGCGTGGCGGATGAGCCATTGCGTGCCATCATCCTTGATCTTTCTCCAACGCTTTAGGGTTTTCACAACCAAGTCTGGATTGTCTTTCGCTATATCGTTTAGGTTGTTTGCCACCGAACGGCGCACCATCAGATTTGGATCGGTTCTCAGTTTCTCAAGAAGCGCCAGCACAGGGCGTGGATTCTCGATAAACGGCTTCAACTGCATCGTCCACGGCAAACGTGGACGGGTGCCCTCTGAAGCCAGCCGCCGCACATGCGGATTCTCGTCCTCTGCCCATTTCGCCAGCGTGGACATGGTCTCTTCGGGATAACGTAAAATGAACGCCCGAATTGCACCTTCTGCCGAAAACCGTTTGGTCATTTCATACAAGGCTTGCATCGAAAGGTCGTAATGCTCCAAACCATACTTCGCCACAAAATCATTCTGCGGCATGACGATGAAACCATCATAGCCTTCCAGTTCATCACTTGCTGTTTCGGGTGGAAGTGCCTTCAAGATGATCTTCAACGCGCGTGGATACTCCTGCGGCAAATACGTGCCCAAACTATCACGAATTAACGCCGCCCGTCCGCTAAAACTCAAGGCTGGCATCTGCGCAATAACCGTCTCGCAAAAGCCCTTTTCGTCGAATCCGCTCCACGTGTTGGCAAGGGCTGCCGCCAACTGGCGGACAACCCTTTCATTAAACACATCACGCACCTGAAAATTTTGTTCACTCATAGGTTTTCATCACATCCAAATGCAGAACACCCACTTCGGGGTGGTCGTGATCCACACCCTGTAAGAGTTCAAAGTATTTCAAGCAAGCAGGGTTCTCCATTGCATTGGGCATGGCAGCAGAAGCATCGACATGGCTTGCCCAATACACCACATCTGCCCATTGACCATCTGTGCCCCGTACCAGGTTACGTTTGATGAAACCCTTCTGTCCCTGCAAAAACGTCGCCTGCATCGCATCCGACGCGGCGAGCAGTTCAGCATCTGTCACACCATCCTTCAAACGAAACGGCGCCCATTCGATCACCTGATTGTTATTCATCTTGAAATCTCCTTGTTGGTTTTCCCCATATTCTACAGAAGAGGTGTGACAACCCTATGTCAACAAGTTTGCCAATTTTTGCGCAGCCTCGCGCAGTTCATTTCGCAGGGTTTTTGGGGCAAGCACTTCTGCGTCTGCGCCCCAGCCTAAAATCCACGGCTTGAGTTCCAGCGTATCGTGCACGTGATACACCATCACTGCGCCTTCTTCGCGCACAAAACCATAATGCTGGCGCTCACGCACCCAGCGTAAAATATGCGTCGCAAAACGAATCCGCACTTCAATTTTTCGAGCAGGCTGCCCCCTGCTCTTTCGCCGCTTCGAAAAATATTCATTCCGCAGATTCAACTTCTCAATGCGCGACAGGCGAAACTCGCGCACATCTTTTCGCAAACGGCAATACCCCTCCACGTACCAGATACCCTCTGAATAGAAAAGTTGGTGCGGTTCCACATCGCGCTCGTTGACTTCATCTTTTTGGTAGCCATGATAGCGCAGATGAATCACCTGCTTTTCTTGAATTGCTTTTTGGATGATGAACAGTTGCGAATCATCCAGATTGAATTTTTGACTCGGGGTGACAAATCCGATAATGCCGCTTAACGCCTCTGACTTAATTCGAACCTGCTCGGATAACGCAACCTTGATCTTGGCGGAGGCGGAGTCCGCGCTTTGGGTGAGCGAACCAGCCGCCTGCTGAGTCAAGAGTCGCAAACCGAGCGTCAGCACAATGGCTTCGTTTTCGTTGAACATCAGTGGCGGCAGGAAAAATCCCTCCACCAATTCAAATCCCTCGCCCGGCAAAGAAGCAATCGGAATCCCCAGCTGATTCAGCGCCGACATGTCACGATATACTGTGCGCTTGCTGACCTCAAACTGAAGCGCCAAATCTTTTGCGCGCACGCGGCGCTTATGTTGCAACTCCAGCAAAATGGCAAAGAGACGGTCAATGCGATTCATAATTTCCCAAGTATATCGTCACCTCTTCCGTGCCACCACCACCTCTGAAGAAATCCCCCGTGCTGTCACAACATCATGCTGAACCAATTCCCAGCCAACTAAAAATTCCCTCAGCGCCACAGGTCTGCAGCCGCCCACCCACTTGGGGTTCAAGTCAAAACGCAAATTCCAAAACGCCGTCCACGCTTTTGAGAATAATCCTTTACCAAAGGTCAAACCCGTTAAACATAACAAGCCATCGGGCTTCAAAATTCGATTCGCCTCACACAACACGGATTCGATTTCCTCTATCGACAAAATATCCAACACATAATTTGAGACAAAACGATCCGCCGAATCATCAGGCAAAGGCAAAGACACATCCCCCGACGATTTCACCAATGTGACTCGTTCAGCAAACTGCACCAATCGTTTGCGGCTCAATTCGATCATTGTGGTGCTCACATCACAGCCCCAATACGAAGCGTTATTCAGACACAACATTTCTTCAGCAAAGCGCCCTGTGCCGCAACCAAACTCCACAATCGAAGTCGCCGCTTCAAAACCCGCAAAACGCATCAACCCTGCCAGCGTCACATCTTCGTAATAGCCCGCTTTATCCTGTCGTATCCCAAATGAATCGTAGAATCTTTCCGTTTCGAACTGAGTCAACCCGCGTGGGCGAAGTTGGGTCATCTCTTTCCTCCAGCCATGCTCTGTGATTCAGGTAGTTTTCGCAACGTCATCATCGCCCATATTCCAAGAGCAGGACCAATTGCCAAAAAAGAAAATGCCCATCGCCAGCCGAACCAACCTTCGAGCGTCGGGATGAGGCGGATGGTGATGAGAGTCAGCAAAAATCCGAGGCTGGTTTGCAATGTCAGGTCGGTGCCTGTGTATTCCGTCTTGCACAATTCACTAATGGCGGCGGAGAATTGAGCAGAGTCGGCAACAACGGCAAATCCCCAGAGGAGACAAATTCCAAAAAGCAAGAAAGGATTGCCTCCGAAAAATATGCCGATGGTAAGAGCACAAAAGCCACTGATCAATAATGATGCAACAGTGATTGTAGTGCGCCCTACCTTATCTGCGAGTTGACCTGCCAGCAAACTTCCCAGTCCGCCCGCGCCGATAGTTGCAAAGGTGGCAAGGCTTGCCCAGGCGGAGTCATTGCCTGTCAATTTGAAACTCGCGGCAAGAAAGGCGGGAATCCACGCCCACATGGCATACAACTCCCACATGTGGCCGAGGTACCCCAGGTTTGCCATGAGCAGTGGGCGTTTGGTGAAGATTTCACCCATGTATTTCCAGTTGAATTTTGGCGAAGCAGATTTATAAGGTCCTTCCTCCACAAAGAATGCAGCGAGCAATCCGCCCGCCGCTGCCAGCCCTGCCGCCCATAACATGACGAGCTTCCAATCGTTCACGCCGCCAAAGGCATTGAGCAGATGCGGCGCGGCAGAACCAATGGTGAGGGCTCCGACCAAAAGACCAATGCCCAACCCGCGATCCTTTTGCGTCCAGGTCGCCATGATCTTCATGCCAACGGGATACACGCCAGCGAGAAACAATCCAGTTAGAAAACGAAAGACTAACGCGGACGCAAGACTGGATACGCTCCATGCGATCATGGCAGTGGACAACGCCGCCAGTAATGCGGAAGCAGTAAACAACCTGCGGGCAGGGATGAGATCAGAAAGATTGAAGAGTGCCGAACCAAATGCTCCAAACACAAAACCGATCTGCACCGACATCGTCAGCCAGGCGCGCCCCGAATCATTCAGCGACCAGGCTTGAGTCAATGCAGGGACAACCGCCGAAGCGGAGAACCAAACTGACATGGCGAGCAATTCAGCAACCGCCAGCAAGATGAGAGTCCGCCACTTGTTTGGAATAGATGTGCTATTCATCAGCGGAGAATGTATAACACCAGGCTTCCCCCTCCAGTACGGTTTCACCCGTTTGACGCGTGATGATAAACTTTAATTGTGTGACAGGCTTGCTGGGGTGAATCGAAAGGATCTCGGCTTCAGCAATAATCGTATCGCCAATGAAGACAGGCGCAGTGAACTTCCAGTTCTGGCTGAGAAATACCGTGCCGGGACCAGGCATATCCATCGCAACCAGCGCATGGAGCAATCCTGTTGTCAGCCCACCTTGTACAACCAGCTTCTTGAATTTTGTCTTCGAAGCAAAATCTTCATCAAAGTGCAGTGGGTTGTGGTCACCCGTCATCTCCGCGTACGCTCTGACGTGTTTTGCGGTCAGAGTAATCGAGCGTGTGGCTTTTTGTCCAACGGTAAGATTCATCTTAATTCCTTTATGTCAACGATAAGGCTATCAATATATCATTTCATTACAATGATGTATATGAACAATTAGCTATTCGCCAGAATCGCATCAATCGTCGATTTCAACACTTCAAATGTTGGAGGTCCAATCAGCTTTTTGCCATTGACCAAAAATGAGGGCGTTCCTGGAAAGGCATATTCACGCAGGGCTTCATTCAAACTTTGATCCACCTTGGCGCGGTTCTGCCCCAAGTCCAAACACTGATTGAATTTCTCAGTATCCAACCCAAGTTGCGCGGCATAACTTTTCAAATCATCCACATCAAGAGAGTAAACATTCTCATAAATATAATCATGAAACTCCCAAAACCTGCCCTGGTCGAAGGCACACTGCCCCGCCTCTGCCGCCTTGGGAGATTGGGCGGTAATCACGGGAAAATCCTTCCATACAAACTGAACCTGATCCCCATATTCCTCACGGATTTGTTCCATAATGCCCGCATTGTGCCAGGCACGGCAGGCGCTGCATCCAAAATCCCCATACTCAACAATGACAACTTCGGCAAAATTGGATCCCAGGGTTGGATTTAGAGCAAGGCGGTTTTCATCCAGCGGTTGTGCTTTCGGGCGCGAAGCGTTCCAAAGAACGGCGGCAACGACCAGAACAGCCAATACACCGTACCCAAGCCATTGCTGCCTTATTTTTTTCGCACGGTTTCTTTCCTGTCGAATCTGTTTTTGACTCATGGTATCGCCCTTGTTCATGATTTCCTCAATTCTCAATCTCAAATAAATTTTCTCTCGGAAATTTCACGTACACATGCTCACCATGTCCAAACATCGGCGCAGGCATGGACATACGGGCACGCACATTCATATCGCCGACCTCCACCAGATACTCCACATACTCACCGCGAAAGACGCAATCGCTCACCACCCCAGGCATGGATTGGTCACAACCCTCCTTTTGCACACGGATATGTTCGGGGCGAATGGCAAATAGTTTTTTGGATACAGAACCCGCTTCATTCTTAACGGGAAGTTGGTCGGCGTTTAAGAAAGTGGATACACCCATGAATCTTGCCGCCGCCAAACTACGAGGACGGTGGAACAGCGTTTCGGGCGTATCCAACGCAACGATCTCTCCATTCAGCAACAACGCCATACGGTCAGACATTGCCATCGCCTCGCCCAAGTCATGCGTCACAAAAATAGTGGTGACGCCCAACTCACGTTGAATTACGCGAATGGCTTCCTGTAAATTCATTCGCACCTCGGTATCGAGGCTGCTCAGCGGTTCATCCAGCAAAAGCAATTTGGGATTGGTGACCAACGCCCGTGCCAATGCCACTCTCTGTTGTTCACCGCCAGATAACTGTCCCGGTTTGCGGCTTTCGATTCCGGGCAAGCCGATCAATTTCAACATGCGCTTGACTTCTGCACGGATCGTTTGCAATGGTGCGCTCTGCATTTTGAGCCCAAACCCGATATTGTCTTCCACATTTAAGAATGGAAAAAGATACGACTTCTGGAACATCAATACCGCGCCGCGTTTGTTCGGGTCAACAGTCAAAATAGATGAACCATCAAATTGAATATCGCCGCTATCGGGACGTTCAATGCCCGTGATGAGTTTCAACAGGGTGGACTTTCCCATTCCTGAGGGTCCCAATAAAGCAATCATCTCCCCATCCCGAATGGACAGTGAAAAATCCTTCAGCACAGGCGCGGATTGATTCGGGTAGGTCTTGTTCAATGAAATGATATTTACAGTTGTCATTAGTATTGCTCTCTTATCCCAGCGCCATGTTGATTTAATTGCCGCGCTGTGGCGACGATGACCAGAACGGGCGGCGCAATAAATAGCAGCGACAACGTTGCAATCGTGGCAGGGTTACCTCCCGAGGCAGCGGCAAACAACAAGATCGGCAGGGTGATGACCTGTCCGCCGCCGATCAACAGGGTAAGCAGGTATTGACTCCATGAGATCAAAAATGCAAACAAGGCGGCAACGACCAGGCTGGGCAGCAACATACGCAACGTCACTTTGAGAAAACTCTGCAAGGGGCTGGCGCCCAATGCCAGCGCCTGAAATTCGTAGTTTTCATCATAACGAGCAAAGGCGCTGGAAAGGGTGAAGATCGTGTACGGCAGGGTGGGGATGATATGCGCCAGCACAACTCCAGTCACTGTGCCTGCCAGACCAATGCGCAGAAACAGGATATTCAACCCCATGCCAATCGCCAGTGGAGGAACAACGGTTGGCAGGAAAAAAAGAAGCCAGATTAGTTGACGCCCGCGAAATTTTCGCAGTCCAAGTACTCTGGCGGCTGGAAAGCCCAGAAGCAGGGAAAAAATGCTCACAAGCATGGAAATCATAAGCCCCTGGGTGATACTGGAGAAAGTGCGCGAATCCTGGATGGCGCGCTGGACTGTGCTTGCTGTCCATTCAACAGGAAACGTTTGAGGAAAAAACCAACGCGTGGAAAAAGCATAGGTAATGAATAGCAATATTGGAGCGATAAGAATCAGATACAAGATAAAGCGGAGCGAATAGGCAAGGATGGTTCTCATTCCCTTCGTTCTCCAATGCGTAAACTGATTATGGCAACCAATGTGACGATCAGGGTAATGATCAGGCTGATGACCATGCCCTCGGAACGGGCGCGCAGATCCGGGTCAAGGAAGAAGCGCAGAGCCAATACAGGCAGGGCGCGTGGGTAGCCAATTCCCAACAAGGCGGGCACTTCGTAACTGCTGAAGATAAATCCGAAGACCAAAAGATCCCCTGCGAGCAGAGCAGGTAAAACCTGCGGAATGGTGACATATCGTAATCGTTGCCAGCGGCTGGCACCAAGATTTTCAGCTACGACATCGTAGCCAACCGCCTGCGAGCGCAAAACCGAAAGAAGGATGATGGTCAGGAAGGGAACCTCCTTGCCCACATAACTGAGGATAACCCCAATCCCGAAACGGTCGCGGACGAGAACGGGGAATTGGTCGGGGGTTGTGATGAAACCAAGTGAAGCCGCCCAGCGCGCAAATAACCCGCTTTGGGAAAGGAATAACAGAAGCGCCACCGACCAGACCAAATGTGGAAAAGCCAGATTCCAATTGAGCGCAAGCGTGTCCATATTTCCACGGCGTTCAGAAAGCCAGACTGCCAACACAAGCGCAATGGCGGATGAAATGAGAGTGGATGCGATGCTGATCCACAATGAGAACCCAAGCGATACCCAAAACTCTGAATTGAATGCAAGGGTTTCCCGATAGGCATCGAAACTTGCGTTTGTCTGGTTAATCGCGTTGATGTAGCCGAAACTCTCAGCGATGGCATAGAAAAGACTCGCACCCAGCAGAGCCATGATGATGGTCAATGCTGGGGCGAGGGAAATCCAGGGGGAATAGATGAATTTATCGCGCATGGATGGAAGGTCAGGTGCGATGTGTCAAGTATCCGATATGGAGATGCATGGTATCTGATACATGGAAACCTGACACTTTATTGTTGCAGCACAAATGTCAACCAATCCTGTTCGAGCAGACCTTGATATTCGGCAGCGGAGTCACCGACGAGCGATTTGGCGAGGTCGGAGGCTGGGGTGGCGGCGTCGCCTAATTGGGAGGCGGCAGTTTCGAGCGCGGAAAGAGCCGCTTCATCCGTCACGCGGGTCACGTCAATGGCATAGCCGAGTCCGAATCCGTTTTCAGGGAGAATTTGCGCGGCTTGGAATTCGGGTTCGAGCAGAAGATTCGCCAGCACGAGCGCGGCGGCTTTGTTGGGTGCGTTGAGTGGAATGGCGACATAGTTGAAATCGCCGATCATGTAGTTATCGAAGACGAAGGCGCGCGCGGTTTCAGGCATGCGACCATCGGCGATCCAGCGACCTGCGCCCGTGATGTCGTTGGTCATGCTGAAGTCTACTTCGTTGTTGGCGAAGAGATTGACGAGTTCGGATTCATCTTTGGGATATGTTTCACCTTCACGCCACAGGCAGGGCTTGAGTTCGTTGAAGTAATCCCACAACGCGGGCGAGTGTTGATCCCACAAGGCTTGATCGAAACTCAGCCATTGTTTGGCATCGCCGCTGACTTCATAGAGAGCACCTTTAGCGAAACGCGTACCGAGAAAGCCGCCAGGTCCAGGGGCGATGTAGGTAAAACGACCAGGGTTGGCGCATGCCCATTCTTTGAGGTCGGCATACGAGCGTGGCAGTTCATCTTCGCTCATGCGGGCGGAGTCGTAAATGAATTGGAACTGTGCTGAAGACCACGGGCTTTCCTGATTATCCACAGGGTTGCCGAAGTCGAGATTGATGGCGGGGTTTTCCCAATCTACAAGTTTGGCATTCGGGATTTTCTGCGCCCAATCTTTGTAAAGCATGTCGGCTTGCTTCAATGTAAAGAAGTTCTCGCCGTTGATCCAGATCAGATCCACCGAGCCAGGGTCAGTACCTGCCTGCTTTTCGCTCAAGACCTGATTGACCGCGTCCACGGTGTCGGCAAGCGGCACACGGTTGAGGGTGATGTCGTAGCGTTCCTTCAAGGCTTTGCCGTAGAAGTTATCCACGTAGGCATTAATACTGTCCGAGCCGCCCCAGATGTACCAATTGACGGTTTGTCCCTTTGCAGCGGCGAGCACGCTGACCCAATCGTTGATATCGAATTCCGATGGCGATTGCGCTGGCGCTCCGCATGCAGCGAGCAATAAAGATAATGTAATGAGTAAGTAGATGATTTTCTTCATGTTCTCTCCTTTTATTTACCACGAAGGTACACAAAGTTTTTCCTTCGTGACACTTGTGACCCTTTGTGGCTAATTTCCTTTCGCAAATCGATATCTCAAATATGCACCAAACTCTTTACCAAGATTAGGCAGCGTCTCACGTATAAAGAAATCCGCCACTTTCAAAATGCCACTTGAAAATGTGGGGTACGGATAGACGAGCCGATAAATTTTGTGCAGGGAAATTTTCTGACTGATTGCCAGTGTAAAGAATGAAATCATTTCAGAGGCGCGTGATCCAACAATTGTGGCGCTCAGGATCCGCCCTGTCAGTCGAATCACATCCACGATAATGAAGCCATTCTCCACGCCATCGGTGTAGCCTCTGTCGGTATGATCCTTGAAATCCACGCGAATGCGTTTGATCAATAGCGGATGATATTTCTCCGCGATCTGTTTTTGGGTCAGTCCCACATTTGCCACTTCGGGGTCGCTGAAGGTGGCATTTGGGAAAATCGGTTCATTCTTTGCCAGTGGCAGGTAGGGGAAGGCAATCCGTTGAATCACACGCCGCCCTTGCGCGTTGGCAGAATGGGTAAAAGCGGATGTTGGTGTGACATCCCCAATCGCATACACACCTTTGACGTTCGTCTCCCCAAATGAGTTGACATGCACCCCCGTCCGCATATCCCACTTCACCCCAGCCTGGTCCAGCTCCAGCGAGTCGATATTTCGCACCCGACCAATTGCCACTAAAACCTTGTCCACATTATGAAGGGTGATCAATTGATCGCCTTTTTTGAGGGTAAGGGTGCGGGTGGCTTCCTCATAATTTTGGGCTGTCGCGTTGTAATGGGTGGAGATGCGTTTCTTTTCAAGTTCCGCTTGAATGGCTTCCGAAGCCTCTGGGATGGCGGTGATCAGGGGGCGGGAGTCCAAGGCAAACATGGTGACCTGGGTTCCAATTTTTTGGAAGGCGAAAGCCATTTCCAGCGCAATTACACCCGCACCGACGATCACAAGATGTTTGGGAGCATTTCTCAGATCAAAGAGCGACTCGTTTGTCAGCATCCTTTCCTTGGGCAGACCGGGTATATCCAGTAATCTTGGGCGCGCACCTGTAGCAATGACAATATGATCCGCTGTCAATTCGCGGGTTTTGCCTTGATGCGACACAGAAAGGGTTTTAGGAGCGGTAAATTTCGCCATGCCTCGAATGAAAGTTAAATTGTCGAGATGCTCAACTTCTTCCGTCTCTTTATCGCGCAAGGCATCACGCTTGAGGATGACTTCCTGTAAAACCTCATCAGGATTCGCTCCAGATTTGAAGTTCTTTGCCAAATGGATCAAGGTCTTTGATGGTACACAACCGACGTTGGTGCAATCTCCTCCAACGTGATTGCCTTCAATGAGGGCAACCTTGCGTCCCAAACCCGCCATGCCTATTCCAACGGTCATACCGCCTGACCCCGCCCCGATCACAATTGTTGAAAAATGTTCCGCCATTATTTTGAAATCCCTTCACGTTTTTTGAATATTCTTGATAGTGCAATGCTCACAATAAAGATCACCACGGAAAAGCCCAATGTCACAGGATTCAATTTCGGCAAAACGCCATCAAAACTCTCCACCGAGGCGCCAAAACCCACAAAAGCAATCGTCCCAGGGATGGAGCCAAGCGCCGTCGCCAAGATGAATGCCCAATAATGGATCTTCAAAAATCCCGCCAGATAGCTCACTGCGTCATACGGCAAAAAGATAAAACGCATGATCATTACCGTCTCGAAACTGTTTTCGCGCATCCGCCGTGCATAGCGTTGAATCCAACCGTCCGAACCGTCGTCCTTCAATAACCCTTCTCCGAAGAAATGCCCCACGTAAAACGCAATCGTGGATGAAATATTACTGGCGACGATGGTGTACAACACGCCAAGAATGGGTCCAAAAACAAATCCACCCGCCAGGGTGAGAATGGTGGATGGGAACAAAATCAACGGGCGCACAGCATACAAAACGATATAGATCAACACACCCCACACGCCATTCTTCATAAAGTCAAGCATCTGCTGCACGACCTGCAGAGGGGAGAGTCCGTTTGAAGCGGCGTACCACTGGTAGAGGGCAACCAGCCCTGCCCAAAAAAGAAGCGCGATGATTTTCTGTCCATGATTTTTTAGCCAGGACACAGATATACTTGGTGTGGATGGGATGTTTTTTTCCATTGAATACCTCCCCGAATAGAACTGAACCTCTTTTTTTTTCTTACCCTTTTTAATGCAATCCACAGAAAAAAAACTGTAAGAACCGGGCTGTCCTTGAAATCCGTTTACAAATGAAAGGATCATCGATGAATATTGATAAACCACTCTTGAAGTCCCTCCTACTGTTGGCGGATATTATCGAAGCACGGGATCCCTATACGGGTGGACATGTCTGGCGTGTTTCGCAGTTTGCCAAACTGCTTGCCACCAAGATTGGACTGGCAGAGGATGAGATCATCAGAATTAGCATTGCCGCCTATTTGCATGATCTGGGGAAGGTCAGCATTCCAGATGACATTCTGCAAAAAGACTCAGCACTTACGGATGCTGAATATGCCATCATCAAGACGCATCCATCCATTGGGAAAAAGTTACTGGCAAGCCATCCTTTGGGGAGTTTGGTGGAAACAGTAGCCCGTGATCATCATGAACGTATGGATGGCAAGGGATATCCGAATGGGCTGAGCGGGAAGCAAATATCCCTGGCAGCCCGTATTGTCAGTGTAGTTGATGCTTTCGATGCCATGACCAGTGTGCGCCCTTATCGAAAAGGCATGTCCTTGGAAGAAGCGCTTTCACGAATTGAGGCTGGTGCGGGGTCGCAGTTTGATACAGATTTGGCAGCGCACATGTGCGAACTGGGGAGAGCCGGTGATCTGGCGCACATTGTTGGGCATACTGCGGATGGTATCCCAGCGGTGGAATGTCCCCATTGCGGCCCTGTTCTTGCAGTACCAAGGAATACAAAAGACGGCGACATCCTTTACTGCCGTGCCTGTCATAGTCAATTGGAGTTGCACCGTTCCGGTGATACATTTACGGCTGCCATGATCGGCATGAGCAATGAGCCGCGAAATTTGGAACCGGTCGCCAATGAGGATGCAGCTGAAGATATTTTGGCTCAAATTGGGTAACAAAAAAACTTCCAGGTTTTATAAAAACCCGGAAGTTTCTTGACCATCTTAAACTAACTTAAGATATTCGCGGATGAGCAATGCGGCGGTCGCGCCTTCACCTGCTGCGGAAGCCACCTGTTTGGTGCTACCCTGACGGACATCGCCTGCTGCAAAAATCCCTGGCACACTGGTTTCCAGGAACATTGGTTCGCGTCCTAAAAAGCCGGAAATCTGCCGCCCGTCATGTACCAGATCGTGACCAGTCTGAACAAACCCCCATTGATTGCGTTCAACATTTGTATTTTCCAAAATGCTGGTATTGGGGGTTAGTCCAATAAAAATAAACACACCGGCAGGTTGAATGACCTCTTCCATTTGAGTGCTGGCATTTTTAATGCCTATTTTTTTGAGTTTGCTCCCTTCACCACTGAAATGGGTCACCTCAGTATTAAAACGAACCTCAATCTGCGGGTGATTTAACACCTTATCTTGTATTACCTGGCTGGCAGTCAATTTATCTCCGCGTACCAGCAGAGTCACTTTCTCTACAAACTTGACCAAAAATAAACTTTCCTCCGCAGCGCTATTCCCTCCACCAATTACGGCAACAGGCATCCCTTTGTAAAAAGGTCCATCACATGTAGCGCAGAAATGAATGCCCGCGCCAATGAAATCGTCCTCACCTGGTGCGCCGAGCCTCTTATAACGGCTTCCAGTTGCCAACAGCACCGCCCGGGCAGAATATTCACTACCGTCCGAAGTGGTAACACAGTGGTAATTATCATGAGAACGGATATGACGCACATCCTGCGCCTGCAGCATTTCAACACCAAATCGTTCCGCCTGCCTGCGAAGTTGAGATGAAAACTCAGAACCCAGTACACCTTCAGCAAAACCGGGAACATTATCCAACCGCTCAGTGGCGGCAGCCTGCCCACCCAGGGCGGCTCGCTCAATAACCAGCGTATCAATCCCTTCACGGGCAGTATAAAGAGCCGCGGTTAATCCGGCAGGACCACCACCGATCACGATCAGGTCGTAGTGAGAGCGTGAGGCGTTGGTCTTTAATCCCAATTTTGTAGCAAGTTCAGCATTGGATGGTTCGACCAGAATCGAACCGTCTGCAAATTCAATGGTGGGGATGATGCGTTTGCCATTGTTCTTTTGCAAGACATAGGCTTCGCCCTGCTTGTCCTGTTCAATATCCACCCAATGGTATGGGATTTGATGTTCGCCCAGAAACTGCTTGCTGCGGCGACAATCCGGGCACCAATAGGCACCATATATGGTAATTTCAGGGGAGGATTGATGATTCGTCATTTTATAACTCCTGGTTTGATTTCCAAGTAGGATATGAATGGATAACAAACTCCGCGCATCTTCTTACCCATTGTTCCTAATAAGTTGATCGAGAACTTTATTGGCAATAACACGGCTGAACTCGCCCACGAGCAGGACGGATCTGAAATTTCCATTTGAAGATACAAGAAGGTAATCTTCATTATCCTTTAATGCTTGATGGATAATCTCCACATCTCCACGTTGCATGGAAGTATTCACAATATGATGGTTGAGAAGTTCCGCCAACCAGGTTTCGATTTCCCTTCGAGAGAGAGTTTCGTCCATTTCAGGGTGTTCCAGCCCGGTGTAACGACCTTTCTCATTTTGAAGATCATGAGCGATTTGGGTGCGGCACTGGTCATATAACCCCATAATCAACTCGGAGGATGGGATTTGAATCAACCCATTCATCTCCAATGTGGTGGATAACTCTTTTTCACGAATGAAAATATTTACCAGCGAGGGGAATCTACGGTGATATGCATTCAACAATCGCTTGCCAGAAACCGCCCCTATCAAGTCGCGAATATTAATTTCAAGCGCATCAGAATTACGCGCATGTGGCGCTGAAAAAGCAACGATAACCTGGTTGTTGAAGAGGTCGATCAACATTAGAAAAGCAAAGAGAAAGGCGCGTGTAATTTTCTGCTCCTGTACATCAATGACAAACAGGATGGGTCTTCCATTATTCTCAATGGCTTTTGCGAGAATTTTCTGAAGCCCGCCCGCATCCCCTTGAAGTGTGAGTAGATACGCTGCAGACAAATCGAGTGATGAAATAAAACTTTGAAGATGAGCGCTTTGAACGGAGGATTGCAACTCCACTTCCACCTCGCCAACTTTCAGTTTCCCAACCCGGTTCAATACCGCAGGAAAAAATGCCAGCAGGAGAACAATTGCAGTAGCCCACACCATCAATAAGGATGACAGCGCATCCACTGGCGGCGCCTGAGTCAACCAAATAAAGCCAACCCATACCATTCCTAAAATGAAAAAAATGGCAATAACCCGAAAGACATTTCCAAACTTTGTGTTTTTATTAACAGACATGATTTTTTTCCTGATTAAATATGTTAGATTGAGATAAATACTCATCTGAGTCTTACCCTTTGAAGGGTAAGACTTGCCGGGAAATTTTGCTCCACTTTGTAAAAGGAGCAATCATGTCTAGGAATTGGATATTCTGGATTCTCGTATTGGGATTGACGCTTTCCGCCTGTGTGCCTTCTGCGCGATCAGTCCAGCCCGCTTCACTCTCCCCCCTACCTGATACCCCGCAACCAGCATTGACCTACTTCCCAACTGAATCGCCGCCACCTGGCGCCGAAAGCGAATTCACCACCGACTTCAGCAAACATACCGTGCCATATTCTGAAATCCTTTCGGGAGGTCCACCCAAAGATGGAATCCCTGCGATTGACAATCCCAATTTCCAGTCCACAAGCGAAGCGGACGAATGGCTCAAAGACCGCGAACCTGTCGTATTCGTCCAAGTCGGCGATGATGCGCGCGCCTATCCCATCCAAATCCTGATCTGGCATGAAATTGTCAACGATACGGTTGGCGGTGAACCGTTACTTGTAACCTTTTGTCCCTTATGCAACACTGCCATCGCTTTCAAGCGTACATTCAATGGGCAGGTTTTCGATTTTGGCACAACAGGCAGATTGCGATACAGCAACCTGATCATGTATGATCGCCAGAGTGAAACCTGGTGGCAGCAAGCTACAGGTGATGCCATCGCGGGCGAATACACAGGCGCGCAATTAGAGTTTTATCCCGCATCCATGATTTCCTGGGCGGATTTCAAGGACTTGTACCCCAATGGTAAGGTGCTATCGCGCGACACAGATCATCCACGTAACTATGGCAGGAATCCGTACTACGGTTATGACGACATCAACCAGACTCCGTTCCTGTACGATGGTACAACACCCAATCAGCTTCCTCCAATGACACGTGTGCTGACTGTTGATTTGAATGGCGAAGCGGTTGCCTATCCATATGATGTGTTGAGTGAATTGAAGGTCATCAATGACAGGGTAGGTGGAGAAGAGATGGTCGTCTTCTGGGCAGAAGGAACCGCTTCCGCACTGGACACCAGCAACATCCCTGAAGGACGCGAAGTCGGCGCGGTAGTGGCATATTCGCGCTTACTCGATGAGCGTGTTCTCGATTTTGAATTCAAAGATGGAAAAATTTTCGATATACAAACAGGCAGCGAATGGAATATTTTTGGTCTTGCCGTTATGGGTGAATTGCAAGACAAGCAACTCACTCCTGTGGTGTCCATCAACCATTTCTGGTTTTCATGGGCGGCATTTAAACCTGAAACGAGAATCTATCAACCCTGATTTGCGTTATCCTCATCTTTCTTCTCGCCTAATCCTTCGCGGAAGGATTTGAGCGCCCCGCCAAGTTCGCCAGCAATTTTGCCGATTCGTCCGACTCCGAAGATCAGAATGACGACCACAAGCAAGATAATTAATTCAGGTGTACCCAGGTGAAACATATTAGCCTCCAAGTGTATTTGAAATAATCGTTGGGATGCTCGCCACCATCCAAATGGTGCGGTGAGCTGATTGAGCCAGTTTCTGGTTGGCGCGTCCGAGTGCATCACGGTAGATGCGACCCAATGGATAGGGCGGAACCAGACCCAACCCCACTTCGTTCGAGACAAAGATCCATTGCGCGGTTGATTGGTCGACACAGGCAAGCAGCGAATCCACTTCCTGAATAAGCGCGTCGCTTGCCTCTTTTTCACTGGTATTTTCTGGTAGTTGCAAAATAACATTGGTTGCCAGGAGGGTTATGCAGTCCAGCAGGATGATATCGGCGGGGTTGTCAGTCAGTTCTTTTTCAATGGCTTCGCCCACATTGAGCGGCGCTTCCAGCGTGCGCCAATTTGCCGGGCGTTCAGCGCGGTGATTCTCGATGCGAGTCTTCATTTCGTCATCACCTGCGGTGGCGGTGGCAACATACAAAACTTCCCCGCCATTCTCTTGCGCCAATTGTTGAGCGTAACTGCTTTTGCCGCTGCGTGCCCCGCCAAGGATGAAAGTTAGTTTTGGATTTGCTTCCATACGTTTCAGGCTTTGCTTGATCGCTTCAATGGAGGAGAGAAAATCGGTTTCGCTGAAAATTTCCAGGGTCAGCACGCCGCGATATTCTTTCAAGAGAAATCTAAAGACTTCATCCAAATCATCTGCTTTGACATGGCTGATGGACGAGTGATCGCGTTCGCCGATGCCGTGCATGTGGATGACACGGGTGCGTGGCAATGCCTTTTGTAGATACGGCATGATGGGTACACCATCCAACCATAAGTGGCCGATGTCCACACAGCGGCTTACTGGGATTCTGTCCAGCACGGGTTGTATGAAATCGGGCGGGTAGTGTTCGAGATTTTCCACCGCTAATTTTTCAGGGCTGCCTGCCCATTCCGAAACGATCTCCAAGGCACGGACGGCTTGATCCTGCCAGTGAAGCAAGACAGCAGGGTCTTTTGAATCGCGGACTTCCCTGCCTTCCAAATGCAATACATATGCCCACGGGTTGAGACGTTTGGTCAACTCGATGACCCTTTGCGCTTTGACCAGTGAAATATCCTGCTCGGAGCCGTCGGCGCCAAGTTTCAGGTCAAGCGGCAGATGGACAGTGTAGGTCAGATCATACAGTGCGGCGAGTTGGATCAATTCGTCAATGACTTCGGGCGAGGGCAGGTTGTTTTGCCCATCGTCCACTTCAAAGAGGATCAATTCAATATCGTGCACTTTACCCCCCAGATAATGTGCGTTGGGCAAAATATCAGCAGGGATGATGTAGGAACTTGTGCCAAGACGAAAGGGAAGAGAATGTATATTCATGAGGTTAATGTGATGAGAAGTAAGGTTTCAGAAACTTCAACGATCAGACCAAAAACATCGCCTGTGACGCCGCCAATGCGGATGCGGGCAAATCGCAGGACAAAGAACACAGTCAGAAACGTCACAGAAACAGCCAGGAGACCGTGAAGCCCCAGATAGATTGTCAATGTAAGGGGAATCAATCCGCCCCAGAATAGGGATGATTTTTTCAAGCCGAGAGAAAAGTCTGCACCCATGCCTTCGGGACGCGCCAATGGCTGAAACCCTGCCAGCGGGATGAACCACCGTCCGAGTGAAGCCGCTAACAGAATAACAGGAACAGCCCCACCTGTCGGCAGTGAAGCGAGCGCGGAAAATTTCAGGAGCAGAATCAGGAACAATCCCATTCCTCCGAAAGCACCCATGCGTGAGTCCTTCATTATTTCCAAGCGCTTTTCGGCGTTGCTTGCATGAAGTAACCCATCGCAACAATCGGCAAGACCATCGAGATGCAAGCCGCCCGTGAGCGCGACCCAAAGTGCAAGCGTCAACGCACCTGTGACCAGCGGTAAGAGATACGCACTTAATAACCAATGCGCAAAAGCAACCAGCCCGCCCAAGACCAGTCCCACAAATGGATACCAACCCGCGGCGCGTCCGCTATCGCCTGCGTGCCAATCGGCAGGCGCGCGAACGGGAAGGGTGGTCAAAAGATTGAAGGCGATGGATAAATATTTCATTACGCTTTTTCGCTGACGCCGGCTTCGCCGAAGGTTGCCATCTCATCCAGAATTTTGCAGGACGCTTCGACAATTGATATCGCGAGCGCCGCGCCCGTGCCCTCACCGAGGCGCATATGCATATCCAGCAAAGGTGTAACACCGAGCCATTCCATCATCAGACGATGGCCAAGTTCCTGCGAACAATGCGCTGCGATCAAATATTCTTTCACTTGCGGCGCGAGGGTTGCGGCGATAATGGCAGCAGCTGTGGAAATAAATCCATCGATCACCACAGGGCGGCGATTTGCCGCCGCGCCAAGGATCGCACCCGCCAGACCGCCGATCTCAAACCCACCGACCTTCGAGAGAAAATCCAACCCATCTTGCGCATTGGGCTGATTGACCTTCAACGCATTTTCAACCGCCAAAATTTTTCGGCGCAAACCCTCATCATCCACGCCTGTTCCACGCCCCACAATTTCACTTGCAGATTTCCCCGTCACCACACAAGCAATCGCGGCGGAGGGCGTGGTGTTGCCAATACCCATATCACCTGTTGCGAGAATGTCTAATCCTCGAGCAATTTCTGCTTCGACAATTTCAACTCCACTCAAAATGGATTCTTCCGCCTGGGCGCGCGTCATGGCTGGACCTTTGGCAATGTTGCCCGTCCCCGAGCCGACTCTGCGGCTGATTAGTTGTGGATGCGCTTCCATTGGTGAGGCAACGCCCATATCCACGATCACCACACGCGCCCCGACGTGCTTCGATAAAACATTAATGGCTGCACCACCGTATAGAAAATTCAACACCATTTGCGGAGTAACTTCCTGCGGGAAGGCGCTGACACCTTCTGCCACCACTCCATGATCGCCCGCCATCACAGTGACAACTTTGTGATGAATCTTCGAGCGAACTTTTCCCGTGATGCCTGCCATTTGAATGGATAGGTTTTCCAGCCGCCCCAAACTTCCCTGCGGCTTGGTGAGTACATCCTGCCGTGCTCGGGCAGAAGACATCGCTTCCTGATCAAGCGGTTGTATACGTGAAATAATCTCTTCGATGGACATTTTATTTTCCTTATATTTTTAGAATTCAACCCCAGGTTGAGCAAGGATGCCTTGCTCGAATGGATGTTTAACTAATAACATTTCAGTGACCAGATCTGCCGCTTCGATCAATTCCCTGGGTGCATTCCGCCCTGTGATGATTATGTGCAAATGTGGAGGCTTGTGCGCTCTTAACCATGCCAATACATCCAAGACATTGATCCAGCCAAATTGAAGCGGGTATGTAAACTCATCCAGCAAAATTAAGTCATATTCATCGCTGGAGATTTTCCCCTGCGCTAATGCCCATGCATGCTGAGCTTTGGCAATGGCTTCATCGATGTCTTTGGACGTCCAGGTAAACCCGTCTCCAAGACTATGCCATTCGATCTCCAATTTGCGCGCCGCTTTGACTTCGCCCCATTGTCCTGTTTCCGCTTTCATAAATTGGACGACACAGGGTTTCATCCCACGCCCCCAAGCGCGGAATAAGACACCGAACGCAGCAGTGGATTTCCCCTTGCCGTCGCCTGTGTTGATGATGAGCAGCCCCTTGCGTTTGATCTCAGGCATATGCGTGGACTCTCGTTTCAACGGATGTTTCGATTCGGTAGCCGCGCCCGCACGGAGCATATTCCTGCTCCGGACCAGCAGGCAAAACCAGCGGTGTGCCATATTCAGGATGAGTGATGACGCGCAATTGATTCCCATAGATTGGCGACAGGATTTCTTCTGAAAACACCTGTTCGGGCGTGCCAACTGCTTTTAAGTACCCATCTGACAACACGACAACGCGATCTGCATACAAGGAGGTCAGGTTCAAGTCATGCAGGGCAACCAGAACCGCCAGTTGACATTGAACCGCCAGTTGTCGGATCATATTCAGGAATGCAGTCTGGTGACTGACATCTAGATGATTCGTCGGTTCGTCCATGACCAGAATCGGGGTTGCCTGCGCCAGCGCGCGCGCCACCAAAACGCGTTGCTGCTCACCACCAGAAAGTTCACCGATGCTGCGTTCGGCGAGATGATCGGTCTTGGTTTGCAGCATTGCCTGACAAACCGCGTCGTGATCACGCACACCAGCCTGCCCCAACCAGCCGAGGTAAGGAGTCCGCCCGAGCAGGATGGTTTGATAAACATTGAACGAAGCAGGCAGGGATTGAATTTGGGGAACCACTGCCAAAGAACGCGCGCGGGCATCGGCTGTCAATGACTTGATATTCCTTCCGCAAAGGCGAATATTGCCGCCTTGCAAAGGCAACACGCCGCTGATCGCCCGTACCAATGTGGATTTGCCCGTTCCGTTTGGACCGATCAATGCCACCACTTCTCCGGGGTGTACCGATAACGAAATATCATTCAGGATAATGCGATCATTGTAGCCAACAGAGAGAGAGTTGATTTCGAGCATGAATATCTCCTTGCGTTATTAAGTTATGGCTGGGCGAACACCTGATTGCGAACGCCGCGAAGAAGCCAAAGGAAGAAGGGCGCGCCTGCAAGTGCGGTGATAATTCCTACGGGGAGTACTTGCGGAGCCAACACGGTGCGGGCAAGTGCATCCGCGGCGAGCAACATACTCGCGCCGCCCAAAATGGAAAGCGGGATCATGTGACGATAATCCGCACCCCAAAGGATTCGAACCACGTGCGGGACAATCAGCCCAACGAAGCCGATCACGCCAGAAAACGAAACTGCCGCTGCTGTTGCCAAGGAAGCGGAAAGAATCAGAAGAAGTTTCGTGCGTTCCACATGCAGACCGAGGTTGTGCGCCTGTTCATCTCCAAATTGCAGAACGTTCAAGGCGTGACCAGAGGCGAGCAAAACGCCAAGCCCGATTAGGATGTAAGGCAGGGAAGCCAACACTGGATCCCAACCGCCCATCGTCCCGCCACCCATAAGCCATGACACCGCGCGATGTAATTCACCGCTCGAACGGAGCATAAGGAAAGAGGTAAGGGATGTTGCGAAGGAACTGACAGCCACGCCTGCCAGGATCATGGTCGTTGCGGGAACTGTCTTGCCCACTCGCGCGAGGGAATACACCAAAAACACAGTCACCACTGAGCCAATGAAGGCCGCCACAGGAATGGCGTAAAAACCGAGCGCGCTGTTTGGCAATTGAGTCGACATGGCAAACACCGCGCCCAAACTCGCACCCGATGCAACGCCGATCAGGTACGGGTCTGCGAGCGGATTGCGAAACAATCCTTGATATGCCGCGCCGCTGCCGCCAAGCGCTGAACCTGTCAGCAAAATCAGCACCATATGGGGAATGCGCACTTTAAGCAGAATGGCGGAAAACGCTTCGGTAGTGGATGTATCGAGAAACACGGAGAACATTTCGTCCAATGGAATGAACACAGCGCCAACGACCACACTTAACACGATGGTGACTGTCAGGATTCCAAAGGAGGTCAGGTAAATTTGCAGAGAACGCTTCATGAGAAAATTGGGACGGGACATAGTCCCGTCCCCTTGTGATCGTGCTATTCGAATGATTCAGGGTGGAGGAATTTTGCCAGCGCTTCCAAACCATCCACCAGGCGCGGACCCGGTCGGCTGACGAGGTTGTCGTCGAATGGATAGATTTTCCCTTCCTGCACAGCAGTCAGCGCATCCCATCCGCCGCGTGATGCGACCATTTCAGGCGTCATGCCGCCCCATTGCGCGTCACCCAACAAGATCAGATCGGGATTCATTTCAATGATTGTCTCAAGGCTAACTTGTACCCAGGCACCTTCCAACGCTGCAGACATGTTATTTCCGCCTGCCATTGTAAGAAGAGTATTCACAAAAGTATCTGGACCGGGAACCCAGGGGGCGTTCGGGTCGGTGCCATCAATTTCATATAAGACTAATGGTCGGTCTTTGACTCCGGCAAGTTTTTGCTCGACAACGGCAACCCGTTCCTTGAGGGAAGTGATTAAGGTTTCGGTCTCTTCAAGGTGCCCTGTCATCTTAGCAACGGTGCGCAGGTTTTCGTACATACCGGGTAAATCAATAGGATTTCCGAGAACGAACACGGTCAGCCCGAGGTCTTCCAACGCTTGGATCTGCTCCGCAGGCGTCAGGTCGGCTGCCAGCACAAGGTCAGGAGAAGAGGCGATGATGGTTTCAGTGTCCAACGCGCCAAATCCACCGCCGATATCCGCCACGTTCAATGCTTCAGCTGGATAGTCTGAAAATGTGTCACGTCCGACCACCTGGGAACCTGCTCCAACTGCAAATAAAATTTCGGTGTTGGACGGGGCAAGCGAGACAATGCGCTGAACGGGTTGCTCAAATTGAAATTCTTTTCCGCGTTGGTCAGTAACGACGATGGGTACATTTTCAGGAACGACTGGAACGGCAGTCGGCTCTTCGATTAATTCGACTGACTGGGGTGTTGGTGTAGCAGCAGGTGTACAAGCGGCTAAAAGAACGATGGTCAGTACAGTAATGATCAGAAACTTTGATTTCATTGCAAAGACATCCTTTGATGTGATTTATTTGTCAAACAAAAAACCCTGTCACGCAGACAGGGCAAGGAGAATGATACTGAATAGGTTTCTAGCTCCTTTCTGCGAGGATAGTGAAAACTCTGTCGAGGTGGGCGTCCTGGCTCGGTCACAAAAGTGACCCTACAGTTGCGCGACAGCGCCGGACTTTGACCGGCTTCGCCTTTAAACTTCCCATCCGGGGGTGTTTGTGCCCCGACAGATTTGTATTAACTGGTAATGTTCAATTCAGTATGTAGTAATAATATAGATAAGCGATGTTGGGGGGTATCCGAGAAAATGAACCAAATTGTGGGAATTTTTCTGACATTAATTGAATAGACGGGCAGGTTTCTGCCCGTCTATCTTCCCATTCCCACCATTGCCCAAGGCAGGAGAATGCCCAAAGATTACTTGTCTAAATCAGTCAACTCTTTATACAGGATTTCCGCCCGCTCGATCATGGCTTGATCGCCCATAGATTTATACGTCTCAAGGGCTTCAGCACAACATTTTGCAGCGTTCGCGATCTGATCCAGATCGCGATAGTTGAAGGCGAGAAGAATCTGTTGTTCTGCCATCAACTCTGGGAGTTCCAATTCCTGTGCAAGAGTCAACGCGTTTTGGGCAGTCTTAATGGAAGCTTGATAATCTCCATCATCCGCCAGAAGCGCTGCGATATAACTTAAAACCCGCGCCTGTGTACGATTATCGGACACCGTTCTGGTCGTTTCGAGTGCCCGGTTGAAATTTTCGAGCGCCGGTGCGGACAGTCGCTGTTGAGAATAAGCCAATCCCAAACGAACATACATATCAGCCAGCAGGTCAAGATTGTTTTGCTCATTGGCAATCTGAAGTCCGCGTTCGAGGTATGGAATTGCCTCCTCCACCTTCCCCTTTTCCGCGAGGAAGGATGCAAACGCCGTAATGTTTGAATATTCGGCTTCTGAATGTTTGCTATCATGCGCGAGATGGATGACCTGATCACCATACACACTCGCAAGGCGTACATCTCCCTCCAAAGCGTGTGCGCGGAAGAGACCGCCCAGAATATTGATCTCGGCATTTCGGTCTTCGATCTTGGATGCAATCTTTAGCGCACGTTCGTATTGCCCGATTGCAGATTTGATCTCCCCTTCCAACAAGAATATATTAGCCACCTTAGTCAGAAAAGATACTTCTGCCGCCTGATTTCCCAGTTCGCGGGCAATCTCGGTCCCCAGAACTGAGTAATCCACCGCCTTGTCATATGCTTGGATCTTATAGAAATTATCGCCCAACAGGCTGGCAATTCGCATTTTGCGGGCGAGGTCGTTCTTCTCCTGCGCAACCGCCATCGCGCGGCTTAAGTTGGAAATGGCTTCGGTCGTCTCGCCCATTTCCGCCTTGATCATTGCGATTTGAATATAGGAGTCAACTGTCAATGCTGCATGATTAATCGAGGCGGCAACAGCATTGGATTTTCGGAAGGATTGCAAGGCAAGCGAATAATTACCGATGAGTTTAAGCGCCACGCCTCTAAAGCCCAGGATCTGGGAATGTGCCTCCTTATCCTCGGTATCGGCAACCAGTTTTAATGCCTCGTTGTAATGTGTCAACGCCTGGGGGGCATCCCCGCTGTCCAAAAACAACTGCCCCAACTTGCGCAAGTTTAAAAGGATTTGACCCGAATTTTCCTGCTCGCGGGCAATTGTGAGATCATTTTGTGTCTTCTGGATCTGTTCATCCATTTCAGAAATATGAGTTGCACTTTTCATGTTTGCCTCTTTAATAAGGATATTCTACCCAAGCGGAAAGCCATCCGTTTTATGAACCGTCAAGTCCTTGGTCAATAATAGCGCTTCCGCATGGGGAAAATGCCTGATGAAATCCAAGCCATCCGACACACCCAACACCATCAACGCGGTGCTCAGTGCATCTGCTTCTGCCGCATTGGATGCAATAACCGTCGCACTGGAAAGTTCAACAGGCGATAAGCATGTCCGTGGATCGATGATATGGTGTCTGGAATGGTCCAGGGTAAAGGAATTTAAATAATCGCCGGAGGTTGTAACCGCTTTGTTCTTCACAGAGAACGAAGCGATATATTCATTTTCAGAAGTCGAACGCGGGTTGTTTATCGCAATCTTCCAATCCTCGCCATTTATCGCCGCACTGGCTGCCATCATATCTCCGCCAGCCTCCACAAGCACATTTTCAAACCCCATGCTTTTTAGGACATCCACACCCCCATCCACGACCCTTCCCTTCGCGAGCCCGTCCAATGTAACCGCCATTCCGGGGTGGGCAAATCTTATTTGATTCCCGGTCAAAGACACATTCCGAAAATCGACCAAATGCATTAGATGCTTTGTGTCGGATATCCCGGCTTTGAATGCTTCGAGGATCGGAAGCACCGTGATATCAAACGCACCGCCAGAAAGCGACCCAAATCTCAAGGATTGTGTGATGATCTCAACCAATTCGACAGGCGCTTCATTCAAGACCCCAGCCTGATTCAGTTTTCTGAGAATGCTGCCAGCCTGACGGTGGTCAAAGATCGAGATCAGCCGTTCCATTTCAGTCACGGTCCTGCGAAGCGCTTCCTGACCAAGATATTCATCCGTGGTGAGAATATTGAAATTGACGATGGTCCCCATCAAGTAGCGTGTTTCTGTAATTCTTGTATAGCCGCCTTCATGCAAAAGGTTCCGACGGATGGCGGCTCCCATCCCAAGAGTTAATCCGGCAATGGCCGTGATCTTCAAAAAATCACGGCGGCTGATATTTGTTGAGCGAATTGGAGAATGATCTGTCATAAGGTATTTTTATTGGTCGGATTCCAGTGTGGGTGTGAAATGATCCGGGGTTGCAGTGATTGGAGTTGGCTTGAATGTGGGCGTTCCATGCTCATTTTTATGTTCCTTGGTTGGGAGAGGTGTCCCGGACGCTGCCTCGGCAGTGCGCGTTAAATAAAACTCTCCATTTCCCTGAATCGTTTCTCTGTAAAAACCTGGTCCATCGGAGCCTCGATCCAGGAGGGTATTGGTCCAAAGCGTCAGGATCAAGATCACACTGATCAACACAAACCCTGCTAATAAAAATTCCTTTAGCCGTTCTGTCTTTTCTTTTTCCATTCAAACCATGCCTCTCGTACCCACCGGCGACCCTCAGCAATAAAATCATACACGGGGTCAAGGGGACACAAATAATTGCAAAACGGG
>Ga0268298_10000569_pt1 | contig 47463 bp, 46 predicted proteins | sample WWTPWeurt_MetaG_FD_194462 | JGI IMG/M metagenome (GOLD analysis project Ga0268298, IMG submission 194462) | Activated sludge microbial communities from WWTP in Nijmegen, Gelderland, Netherland - WWTP Weurt | ecosystem: Engineered > WWTP > Aerobic digester > Activated sludge | place...
TCGCCTGCAGGATCTCGCCGAGTACGGTGAACGCCGAGCGGGCATCGCCGATCGAATGGTGCAGGATCAGCGCGACCGCCCAGTGATCATCCTTGCCAAGCAGGCAGGCGCGAACGAGCGGCGCACTGCCGAGCGGAAAGTTGACGACGATGCGTTCTGCCAGTGCCGTCCGCCAGTCTTCAGCCTCGATCCGCTCGAGCGGGATGCCGTTGGCTGGCAGCGGCGCGAAGTGCAGGCAGCCGCCGGCGTCTGCGTCGATGCCGGCGGCGAGCAGCGGGTGGCGCAACTGTGCGGCGGTCAATGCATTCTGCAGTGCCACCGTGTCGATCATCCCCCGGCCTTCCGCGATGACCGCAAAATTCATCGACGAAAAGCGGTCGAGAAACCAGAAGAAGGCTTCGGCGCGGTCGAGGCGCCGTGGCAATGTGGCAGTCATGGAATCCGGTCAGTGGTGGTGCGGATGATCGGCGACGTGGTGCGTTTCCGCAGCAGCGTGGTGGTGCAGCTCGGCATGCAGGTCGACCTGCGGCGTCGGCTTGCCGATCCACTGCGGCAGCAGCGAGCCGGCGATCATGCCGAACATCGAGACGCCGAGGCCGATCAGCTGCGGCGGTACCAGGCTGGCTTCGCCGACCAGCAGTTCGACCAGGATCCACGAGAGCAGGCCGCCGAAGATGGCGCACAGCGCGCCCTGCGTCGTCGCCCGCTTCCAGAACGCGCCGAAGAAGAGCGGCACGAAGGCGCCGGCGAGCGTCACCTTGTAGGCATTCTCGACCATCTTGAAGATCGAGGCGTTGGACCACAGTGCGAAGCCGAGCACGACACAGGCGAAGCAGACGATGGTGATGCGCATCACGCGCAGGAAGGCGTGGTCGCCCATCTCCGGGTAGAAGCCGCGGATGATGTTTTCCGAAAAGGCGACGGAGGGCGCCAGCAGCGTCGCCGACGAACAGCTCATGATCGCCGCGAGCACGGCGCCGAAGAAGATCACCTGTGCGAACAGCGGCGTCTGCGCCAGCACCAGCGTTGGCAGCACGCGCTGGTGATCGGTCTGGATCATCTCGTTGTAGGTGGCGGGGTCGATGATGGTCGCCGAGTAGGCAATGAACATCGGCACGAAGGTGAAGCAGAAATAGGCGACGGCACCGATCACCGAACCCCAGACCGCAATCTTCGCGGTCTTCGCCGAAGTGATGCGCTGAAAGACGTCCTGCTGCGGGATCGAGCCCAGCATCATGGTGACCCAGGCGCCGAGGAAAGTCAGCCACTTCCACGGGTCGGGCTCGGGGAAGAATTCGAACTTGCCGGCCGCCGCGGCGTGCTCGATCACCGGCATGACGCCGCCGGTGCTGCCGGAGATGAAATACGCAATGAACAGCATGCCGCCCATGATCACGCCCATCTGCACGAAATCGAGGATGGCCACCGAGAGCATGCCGCCGAAGGTGGTGTAGGTGAGAACGATGGCAGCGCCGAGGATCATGCCGGCCGTCTCGCTGATGCCGCCGTCGGTGACGACCGAGAAGACGAGGCCGAGTGCCTTGATCTGCGCAGCGACCCAGCCGAGGTAGGAGGCGACGATGCAGATCGTGGTGAGCACTTCCACGCTGCGGTTGTAGCGCATGCGGAAGTAGTCGCCGAGGGTCAGGATGTTGAGCTTGTAGAGTTTCTTGGCGAAGAAGAAGCCGGCGATGATCAGGCACATCGACGAGCCGAAGGGGTCGGCGACGACGCCGGAGAGACCTTCCTTGACGAAGGTCGCCGAGACGCCGAAGACGGCCTCGGCCCCGAACCAGGTGGCGAAGACGGTGGCGGTGACCACCGGTAGCGGCAGGTGGCGGCCGGCGACGGCGAAGTCCTTGGCGTTGTGGACGCGGGTCGCGGCATAGAGACCGATGCCGATCGACACCATCAGATAAATCACTACGAACCAGATCAGCATGCGCCGGCGATCCTCATGCGGGATGTCGAGGGACGTTGTCGGAAGATGCGGTCGGCGGCGCTACGTCAGGCCTGCCGCGCGGAAACGCCGGCGATTATAGCGGTTTTGTCGCGCTCAACCTCCTCTTTCATAACGCTTTCTTGACGCGGCAGGGGGCGCTTCGATTATCCTGCACCTATCAGGGGAAACTGAGGATGAGGAGGGCGCGGTGGGAGGAATGTCATCGGGGAGGCGCCTGTGGGCCGTTCTGCTGATCGCGATGGCGTTCCTGTCAGGTGCTGCTCTGGGCAGTACCCGGCCACAGGTGCTCGTGCTGGCTTCCTATCATGTCGGGCTGGCGTGGACCGACGGCCAGACGGAAGGCCTGCGGCACGGCCTCGCCACGGCCGGCGTGGTACCGGAACTGTTCGTCGAATACCTCGACAGCAAGCGTGTCGCGCCGACGCCGAAGATGCTCGCGGCGTTTCATGCGCATCTGGCGGCGCGCCACGGTGAGCGCCGCTTCGCGGCGATCGTCGCGCAGGACGATGATGCGCTCGATTTCGCGCTCGCCGAGCGCCGCCCGGGGGGGCTCTTCGACAAGCTGCCGATCATCTTTTCCGGGGTCGCCGGCAAGCGCCAGAGCACGCTGGAAGCGCTGCCGGCGATTACCGGATTCTTCGACGATGCCGATATCGCCGCCAATGTTTCATTGCTGCGCAAGCTGCGCCCGAATCTCTCGCGGGTGGTCTTCGTACATGACCATAGCCGTACCGGTGTCGCACAGGCCGATTTCGTGCGAACGCTCGCGCCGCAGTTTCCGGAACTGTCGTTCGAGTTCCTCTCCAATCAGCCGGTCCGCGACATTCAGGCGCGGCTGGCAGCCCTCGACCCCGGCAGCGGCGTCATCCTGCTGACCTTCAACATCGACAGCGAAGGACGCGTACTGACCCACGAGGAGGCTTCGCGCCTGTGGGCGGAGGCGTCGTCGGTGCCGGTACTGGTCAAGGAAGACAGCATGATCGTTCCCGGCGTCGTCGGCGGACTGGTCGTTGCCAGCCGTCGCCAGGGCGAGCTGGCTGCCGGTGCACTGGTGCGCGTGCTTCGCGGCGAGGATGCGCGGCAGATTCAGATGAGCGGCGGCCCCACCGACCCGATCTTCAACGACGCACAACTCCGCCGTTTCGGGATCGACGCCGACCTGCTGCCGGCGAACGGCGTCATTCTCGGTCGAACGGAAAGCCTCTACCGCAGTCATCCGCGCGAGTTCATGCTGCTCCTGGGTCTGCTCGCCACGCTGCTGCTGCTGGCCCTGATGACTGCGGTCCTGCTTGTCCGTGCCCGCCGGCAGCGGGCGCAGGCGGCGGAGAGCGAGCGCAGCTACCGGGAGCTGATCAATGCCACCAGCGAGGCCATCTTCATTCACGGTCCGGATGGTGCGCTGCTCGACGTCAATGACCGCTTCTGTGCGATGTATGGCTATGCACGCACTGAATTGCACAAGCTGACGCTGTCCGATCTCAGTGAAAACGTGTCGCCTTACGCCGCCGAGGATGCGCGGCAATGGCTGCTGCGGGCACTCAACGACGGGCCGCAACTGTTCGAGTGGCACGCCCGGCGCGCCAATGGCGAATTGTTCTGGGTCGAGGTGGCGCTGCGCCGCGCCGAACTGCGCGGGCAACTGCGCCTGGTGGCGGCGGTGCGCGATATCTCCCAGCGCAAGGCGGCAGACGCTGCGCTGCGGGCGAGCGAGCAGCGCTACGCGCTGATCCTGCAACGTACGCCGGTCGGAATCGTCTATTTCGACGCCAATGCACAGATCACGTTCTGCAATGACCGGTTCGCCGCCTTGACCGGCGCGCGGGCGAGCCAGATCGTCGGCCTGAACTTCAGGGAGTTGCGCGACCAGCGGCCGATGCCGGCGCTCGGCGAGGCCTTGGCGGGTCGCCAGGGCGACTATGAAGGCCCCTATACAACGACGCTGAGCAACGAGGAGATCTGGGTCGATGTGCGTACGGCGCCGATGTTCGACGATCAGGGCGTGGTGGTCGGCGGCATCGCGATCATCGAGGACATTTCCCGGCGGGCCGCCGCGGAGAGCGCCTTGCGTGCGCTCAACGACGAGCTGGAACAGCGGGTGCGCGAACGCACGGCGGCGCTGTCGGCCGCCAACGAGGATCTGCGGCGGGCGATGAAGCGCATCGCGCAGTCGGAAAAACTCGCCTCGCTGGGCAGCCTGGTGGCTGGCGTGGCGCATGAACTGAACACGCCGCTGGGCAACGCGCGGACAGTGGCTTCGACGATGCATGATCACGTGCGCGACCTGCGTGCCGGGATGCAGCATGGCGGGCTGCGCCGCTCGGTGCTGGAAGGCTTTCTCGATGCCAGCGACGAAGCGGCCGGTATGCTCGAACGCAATCTGGCGCGCGCGGCGGAACTGATCGGGAACTTCAAGCAGGTGGCGGTCGACCAGACCAGCATGCGACGGCGTCGCTTCGATTTGCGCCAGGTCTGCGAGGAAGTGCTGTCGACGCTTCAGCCGAAACTGCGCCGGCATCCGCATCGTGTCACGCTCGAGGTGCCGCCCGGCATTGTGCTCGACAGCTACCCCGGACCCTTCGAGCAGGTGCTGACCAATTTCATCCTCAATTCGGTGATCCACGGCCTCGCCGGGCGCGCGGATGGCTGCATGACGATTCGCGCCACCCACGATGGCGAGCAGGTGCGCATCGAGTACACGGATAACGGCGTCGGCATGGAGGCGGCGGCAGCGTCGCGCGCCTTCGATCCCTTCTTCACGACCCGCCTCGGACAGGGCGGCAGCGGGCTTGGCCTCTACATCGTGCACAACCTGGTGACGGGCGCGCTTGGCGGCAGCATCGACCTGCACACTGCCCCCGGGGAGGGCATCCACTTCTCGCTGCTGCTGCCGCTGGAGGCGCCGCTGATCGCGGCCGACCCCGCCGTCGTCCTGGTGCAGTGATCAGGTCTTCCTGACGACCACGCTGCCGATCGAATAGCCGGCACCGAAGGAGCAGATCACCCCGACATCGCCGGCCTTGAGGTCGGCGTGGTGGCGGTGGAAGGCGATGATCGAGCCGGCCGAGGCCGTGTTGGCGAACTCGTCGAGGATCACCGGTGCCTCGTCGGCGCTGGCCTCGTGGCCGAGCAGGCGCTTGCCGATCAGCTGGTTCATGGCGAGGTTGGCCTGGTGCAGCCAGTAGCGGCGGACGCCGGCAGGTTCGAAACCGAGCGACTGCACGTGGCCGGCAATATGTTCTGCGGCCATCGGGCAGACTTCCTTGAACACCTTGCGTCCTTCCTGGCGGAAGAGCTGGTCGCGGTCGTTCGGGTCGCGATCCTCGGCGCGCGAGAGGAAGCCGGCGTTGTTGCGGATGTTGTTCGAGAAGCTGGTGGCGAGCTTGGTGCCGAGCACTTCCCAGCGGTCGGCCGAGGCCGCCGTGTCGGCGCGCTCGACGACGATGGCCGTGCACACGTCGCCGAAGATGAAATGGCAGTCGCGATCCTGCCACGCCAGATGCGCCGAGCAGATTTCCGGATTGACCACCAGCGCGGCACGCGCCGCGCCCGTCTTCACCGCATTGATCGCCTGCTCCAGCCCGAAGGTGGCCGACGAGCAGGCCACATTCATGTCGAAGGCGTAGCCGCCGGCGCCGAGCGCGCCCTGAATCTCCACCGCCATCGCCGGGTACGGACGCTGCATGTTCGAGGCGGCGCAGATCACCATGTCGATATCGGCGGCGGTGCGATTGGCGTTGGCGAGCGCCTGCTTCGCTGCCTCGACGCCAATCTCGCCCTGCAGCGACAACGCATCGTCCGGCCGCGGATCGAATTTCGGACGCATCCGTGCCGGGTCAAGCACGCCGGCCTTGTCGACGACGTAGCGTTGCTTGATGCCCGACGCTTTCTCGACGAATTCGGCTGAGGATTCCGGAATGGCCGCGACGGTACCGGCGGCAATCGCCGCGGCATTCTCCGCGTTGAAGCGCTGCGCGTATGCGTTGAAGGCGGCAACGAGTTCCTCGTTGCTGATGACGTTCGGCGCGACCCACAGGCCGGTGCCGCTGATGGCTACCTGATGCATATCAAACGACCGTTTAAATTGTGTGACGGCGAAGATAGCACAGATGGTCAATCCCTGTGTTTCTCGGTCCGCAAATGGCAGCATCAATTGATGCAAAGCGCTTCTCGTACGGCTCCCATGCCACAGATGCTTGCCATACCAAATTGATCTTGGCTCCGGGCGGTAGGAAGCCAAATATTTCAGTTGCTTAGAGGATTTGTTCTTAAGTCGACATTATTGCGTAAAATCCCGGTGGCTTATCCATTTTGGATGTTGCAATGCCCTACGACGATATGTGAAGAGATGAAGCACCTAGACCCTATACAGATCAATTCTCCCGCGGCTCCAAAACAGCCCACGAAAATGTCTCTTTTTTCTTGGTTGCTCGGCTTGGCTATCGCAACAGTTGGATTGGGGATGGCGGGGTCATACCTGTTTCCTACCGATATGCAGGATAGAGTTTCCGACAAGGAAAGGCAGGAAAGGCAGATTGCTTTTACAAAGGTGCGCAGCCTTCAGATAGCCGAAGTAGAGACTGGAAATATGGACTCCGTGCTAGATGAGATGCGCCTTCCCCCGCCTGATCGGGCGAGGATGCGAGCGATGTTGCCGGCGACTGAAGCGTCTCAGACATCAGGGGGGCCTGTATCGAGCGTGACACCGTCGGCATCCGGCAACTCACCGCTTCGATTGGTTAGCGTCTATCTTTGGGATACCAATGTCGAAGATGGAGACGTCGTTGCTATCAATAGTGCCGGATACAGACGTGAGATTGTGTTGACTAAAGCTGGTCAGATGATTTCATTCCCTGTTGATAGTACATCGGTGGTACAGATCGTCGGTGTGCGCGATGGCGGAGGCGGCATTACTCTTGGCATTCGGGGGCCGTCGCAGGAGATCATGATGCCGATCATGAGCGAGGGACAGGTGCTATCGCTCCCCATAGGGCATTGATTCTGTATGCTGGCTTGGATAAATCGCTATCTCCCACTGCTGATAGCGATCAGTGTGGCGATAATGTTGGTCCAATTCTTGGAGAAGCACTGGCCATCGACATCTTCGATGCAGGCTTTCCAAAAGAACTTGGCCCTTTGGCTAACAGGTCATTTTTGGTACTTGGCAGCCGCGGCCGCACTGCTATGGCTGGTTGTTGTTGCCGTATATCTGTACGCCAATCAACGTTCTCCTCAGTGGTTGTTTAAATGGATTCCTATGGACATTCTTGATCGACTATCTAACAAGCAGACCATTGCTGAGGCGGCTGAGACATTGGATCAGCAGTCCACCATCATCGACGCGGCAAGTTTGTCCAAGGCGCTAAAGGGGAAAGTGATTGGCCAAGAAGCTGTATGCGACGATCTTGCGCTGCAGATTCGGCGACGTCTCGCTCTCGTGCAGAGAAATCGGCCCGTTGGAGTATTCCTTTTTGCAGGTCCTCCTGGTACCGGGAAAACTTATCTTGCGAAGACGCTTGCGAAGGAGCTTGATCGCAAGCTTCTTCATTTTGATATGACCCAATTTGCTTCGGGCAGCCATTCCGCTTCGCAGTTGTTTGGAATGACAAAGGGGTATGTCGGTTCGGATAGCTATGGAAAACTAACAGCGGGCCTGCGCGATTTTCCGGAGTCCGTCGTTCTGCTAGATGAGATTGAGAAAGCCCATCCAGAGGTTCTTAAGGGTTTCCTCACCGCGTGGAATGACGGGTTTGTCACTGAAGCGTCCGATGGGAAGCATATTTCTTCGTCTCGTGCTGTGTTCGTCCTTACGTCCAATGCTGCAACCGACGCCTTGGCACAAGCCTCGAACGAGCATGTAAGTGATCAGGATGCGCTTCGACAGGTTTCAGTGAACATCCTAAATGAAGCGGGATTTGCGCCAGAGGTTTTGAACCGTATAGACAGGATCTTTGTATTTAAACCACTCGCTGGCTTAGACATTGCCAGAGTCTGTGCACTCGAAATGGAATCAATGATTCAAGGCTACGGCCTGGCAGTGGTCGAAGGGGGTATAGCTCCGGAAATTATTGTGCTTCTCATGCATCGTTTCAAAAAATTGGGAGCACAGGCGTCATCGCGTGACCTTGTGCGTGCGGTAGAGGAATCCATTGCCGACTCGTTGATTCAGGCGAAGCAATCTGGATATGACGCGATATCACTCTCTAGCGAGGATGGAAAAGTCCGCGCCCAAGCAGTAAAGCAGCAAAAGAATGCGGCCACAAATTAGTCTTTGGCGCGAATCCGCTATATGGCGGTGGTTGTTTGCCGGTGCCCTACTGTTTAGCGTGCTTGCAGCAATCGGTAACCCATGGAGAAGCAAGGCGACTCAATATATAGATAAGATTTCAGAGTTCGACGCGGGGAAAGTTGCACAGCCCTCGCGCAAAGTGGCCACTACGAGTCAGTCGCAGAAAGTGGCGCCCGCTGTTGGCGGGGATCTTGTGCATGACGGAATGAATAGTGGTAGTTCGGGAGTGGTTCCTGTCGATTCTGATTCCGGCACAAGAATGCCCCCTAGCCGAAGTGCCGTCGTGTGGAGTAACACTGGAGGGAGTGTTTCAGGAGGGGGGCTCATCGCTGCCTATTGCTGCGCAGGAGCTTCGTCTACGGTGATGGCGAACAAATCTGTCAACACAGGCAAGCACTATTGGGAGCTGACGTTGTCAGTGAGCCCTGGTTCTGATCGTCCGGATACCTGGACCAATGCAGGTGTTACGGTGCTAGATGCTTCAGTGTCACAACCCGCGCAGGTAAGGAGGCCCACCAGAGGGAGCGCGGATTCTTCGTCAGTGAGCGTCATCAACTGGGGGCAACAGCAAAGCTTCAAGAATGGTGATGTATTTATGTTTGCCCTTGATGCCGACAGTGGAAGTCTATTTTTCGGCGTAAATGGACAGTGGCAAAACGGAGAACCTGGGGGGCAGGGAGGATTCTCGTTTGGGAAGGGGCGTCCCGGTTTTGTGCCATTTGTGACGATATCAGCATCCTCTAATAGAGTTTCGCCAGAAGGCGACCGGTGGATCGCAAACTTTGGGGGAGGGCGGTTCAAGTACTCAATACCTGCAGCTTTTGGCGCCTACGGAACGCAGGCGGTGGTTACCCCAACAGCTCAAGGTATGGGCACACAAAAGGATGCATCTGGATCGCCGATGGGCCGTGTATACGAGAACGAATTTGTACTCGATGGACAAGTGGTTCCGCTCCCGCCGGGCAAATGGGTAGGGCTCGCCTTTTTCAGAGGGCAGAGCGGAACAGCCCGCGGTGACAGTGCTGTCCTGGGTAAAGTGATCAATAACGAGCTCATGGGCTTGGTGGCCGTCAACGCGCGTTCCGCAACGTACGCGGGTAGCGGGTATCCAGTCTTCGACGCCTGTGACAGAACCGATTACTTGTACGTTGTTCGCGCTTCTAATGAAGCCTCAGGGATCCAGCGATGTTGGTGGATCAACCATGCGACTCAGATTTGGGAGCAACCGATTTTTCGAGCAGCTAAAACAGTGCTTGAGGGGCGGGGTGTAGCAATTCCTGACGTACTCATGAACGTAGGATTTCGGCGAGCCGGCACGACAGGATTTGCAACGACCTTTTATTACTCGAACCCATACGAGGCAGGGATCCGGAGTCAGCTACAGCCGTGGAGTCAAAGCGAGTGGCATAAGAGCCGGATTTCCGCCGATCCAAAGCGGGTCGAATATGTCAATGAGTTGAAGGCATGGGGAGGTAGCTGGGCACCCGTGTTTTACGCATTGGGCAACAAGTAACATTTGTTAGCGCATTCCCGCACCAGCAGATACTGAGAGGGTTTGGTGCAATTTGCCTCCAAACTCGGCTGCTTAAGCTTCGCCGATGTTTTTGGCTGCGACCCCTCAAAAGAAAAACGGTGCGACGAGAATGCCTGCGAGCAGGGCGGCGATGAGTGCCAGCAGGGTGTTCTGCCGGCGCTGGCCGGCGGCGATCTGGGCGAGGAAGGGAGACAGGTCGGGCGCCGCCGGGCGGGACAGCGCCTGGTGTACGAGGCGCGGCAACTGCGGCAGGGTGTGTGCCCAGTTCGGGGCTTCCAGTTCGATCGCCTTCTTCAGGCCGCGCAGGCCGACCTGCTCGCTCATCCAGCGTTCGAGGAAAGGCTTGGCCGTCTTCCACAGGTCGAGGTCGGGGTCGAGCTGGCGGCCGAGGCCCTCGATGTTGAGCAGGGTCTTCTGCAGCATCACCAGTTGCGGCTGGATCTCGACGTTGAAGCGGCGCGAGGTCTGGAACAGGCGCAGCAGCACCTTGCCGAAAGAGATTTCCTTGAGCGGCCGGTCGAAGATCGGCTCGCAGACGGCGCGGATGGCGGCCTCGAACTCGTCCTCTCGCGTGTCGGCGGGCGCCCAGCCAGCCTCGATATGGGCCTGGGCGACGCGCTTGTAGTCACGCTGGAAGAAGGCGAGGAAGTTCTGCGCCAGGTAGTTCTTGTCGGTGTCGGTCAGCGTGCCGACGATGCCGAAGTCGAGCGCGATGTAGCGGCCATGCTTCTCGCCCTCGGTGGCGACGAAGATGTTGCCCGGGTGCATGTCGGCATGGAAGAAGCCGTCACGGAAGACCTGCGTGAAGAAGATCTCGACACCGGCCACCGAGAGCGCCTTGAGGTCGACGCCGGCGGCGACAAGCGCGTCCTTCTGGCTGATCGGGATGCCGCGCATGCGCTCCATGACCATGACGGAGGGCGTGCACCAGTCCCAATGCACTTCGGGCACGACGAGCAGCGTCGAGCCGTCGAAATTGCGGCGCAGCTGCGAGCAGTTGGAGGCCTCGCGCATCAGGTCGAGCTCGTCGCGCAGGTACTTGGCAAACTCGGCGACGACCTCGCGCGGCTTCAGCCGCTTGCCGTCGGACCAGACCTTCTCGACCAGCCCGGCGAGCGTGTCGAGCAGCGCGATGTCGTGGTCGATCACGTCGCGCATGTCCGGACGCAGGATTTTCACCGCCACGTCGCGGCCATCGGGCAGGCGTGCGAGATGCACCTGCGCAACCGAAGCGCTGGCCACCGGCTCGATGCTGAATTCAGTGAACACCTCGGCTGCCGGCTTGCCGTAGGCCTTCTCTATTTCAGCCAGCGCCAGCGCCGAGGCGAAGGGCGGCACACGGTCCTGCAGCTTGGCCAGTTCGTCGGCAAAATCCGGCGGCAGGAGATCGCGCCGCGTCGACAGGACCTGCCCGAACTTGACGAAGATCGGCCCGAGCGCCTCCAGCGCCTTTCGGAGTCGTACCGCTTGTGGTTCGTCGAAGCGGCGCCAGAAGTGCAGCACGCGTGAAATCGACGCCAGACGGCCGCTCGGTTCGTGCTCGAGCAGCATTTCGTCCAGCCCGTAGCGGCTGGAGACGGCGAGGATCTTGGCGAGGCGGAAAAGGCGCATCAGGAGGCAGCAGGAAGCCCGAAAGCCGCGAGTTTATCCCGAATGCGCGCAATCCGCCGAATGGACCAGAGGCCGGGGTGTGCAGTGCCCGCTATTTGCAGGCGTGATGTTCCAGATAGTGCTTGAGTACCAGCTTCAGCATCGCGACCCGTTCCGGGCGGCCTTCGTCCCCGGCGAGTCGGATGTCGTCGCGGATCATCGCCTTCACGCGCTTCTCGCCAGTATGTGTATGGATCAGGTAGTTGCCCATCTCCAGTGCGATCATTTCCGGCACATGTTCGTGTTGTGCAATGGCGTCGATTTCGTCTTCGGTCAGTTCGGAGAGTTCGACACAGTCGGTCCATGTCAACATGGCAGCCTCCCTTTGTTTTAAACGCGCTACTTTCAGTAAAGCACTTTTGTGCGAGGCAGCAAGGAATACTTGCCGTTGCGGCCGGGTTGACTCGGCAACACGCTGAATATGTGCGCGTTTCCGAAGCAGAATGGCACTGCGGAAGCGCGTATAATCGGCGCTTCCGCAATTTCTGCCCTCGCCAGCGCTTCTTCACTTCATGACCCAGGATATTCGTACCCATATCGCCGACCTCTTGCGCGTGGCACTGAAAAGCCTCGCACCGGAGGCGGCAGATACCCCGATCGTGCTCGATCGCCCCAAGCAGGCATCGCACGGGGATTTCGCCAGCAACCTCGCGCTGCAGATCGCCAAGCCGCTCAAGCGCGCGCCACGCGATGTCGCCGCGCTGCTCGTTTCCGAAATTCCGGCCTCGCCCTGGGTGGAGAAGACGGAGATCGCCGGCCCCGGCTTCATCAATTTCACGCTGAAGGCGTCGGCAAAGCTCCGGATCGTCGGCGATGCGCTCGCCGCCGGTGCCGATTTCGGTCGCGCAAGGGTGGGCGGGACGCAGAAGATCCAGGTCGAGTTCGTCTCCGCCAACCCGACCGGGCCGCTGCACGTCGGCCATGGCCGCGGCGCCGCCTACGGTGCCTCGCTCTCGAGCCTGCTGTCGTTTGCCGGCTGGGACGTGACCCGCGAATACTATGTGAATGACGCCGGTCGGCAGATGGACATCCTCGGCCTCTCCACCTGGCTGCGCTACCTCGAATTCTTCAACGAGCACGTTCCCTTCCCGCCGAACGGCTATCAGGGCGACTACGTGCGCGGCATGGCCAAGCAACTGCAACTGGCGCATCGCGACAAATATGTACGCAAGGCCACCGAAATACTGGCCGGAACCCCGGGTCTGCCCGATCCGGCCCGCGCCGACGACGAAGCCAAGAACCAGCGCGAGCTGCACCTCGACGCGCTGATCGCCAACGCCAAGACGCTGCTCGCAGAGGACTGGCCGTACGTTCACGCGCATGCGCTGAACGAACAGCTGGCCGACTGCCGCGACGACCTCGAAGAGTTCGGCGTCCATTTCGAGGTCTGGTTCTCCGAGAAGGCACTTTACGACACCGGCCTCGTCGCCCGTGTCGTCGACAAGCTCGAGAAGGCTGGCCACATCTACGTGCAGGATGGCGCCAAGTGGTTCCGCTCGACCGCCTTCGGCGACGAGAAGGACCGCGTCGTGCAGCGCGAGAACGGCCTCTACACCTACTTCGCCTCCGACATCGCCTACCACCTGAACAAGTTCGAGCGCGGCTTCGACAAGGTCATCAACATCTGGGGCGCCGACCACCACGGCTACATCCCGCGCGTCACCGGCGCGCTGAAGGCGCTCGACCTCGACGCCCAGAAGCTGCACGTGGCGCTGGTCCAGTTCGCGGTGCTCTACCGCAACGGCCAGAAGGCCTCGATGTCGACCCGCTCCGGCGAATTCGTGACGCTGCGCGACCTGCGCCGCGAGGTCGGCAACGACGCCTGCCGCTTCTTCTACGTGCTGCGCAAATCCGACCAGCACCTCGACTTCGATCTCGATCTCGCCAAGAGCCAGTCGAACGAGAACCCGGTCTATTACATCCAGTACGCCCACGCCCGCATCTGCTCGGTGCTGAATGCCTGGACGGAAGCCGGCGGCGATGCGGCCGAACTGGGAACGGCGGATTTTTCGCGCCTCGACAACCCGCGCGAACTGGCGATCGCCGCCAAGCTCGCCGAATTCCCGGAGATCATCGTGGCGGCGGCGGCGGATCTTGCACCGCATGCGGTCGCCTTCTACCTCAAGGACCTCGCCGCCGAATTCCACAGCTGGTACAACGCCGAGCGCATGCTGGTCGACGACGCTGTGCTCAAGGATGCACGCGTCGCCCTGGCGGCTGCCGTGCGCCAGACGATCCGGAACGGCATGGTCTTGCTCGGCGTGTCGTGCCCCGAGTCGATGTAAGCCCCCGCTAACGCAAGGAACCTGCAGCCCATGAGTCGTGACCTGAAACCCAAACGCACCGCGGCGAAGAAGAAATCGGCTGGCGGCACGCTGATCGGCCTCTTCATCGGCCTCGTTTTCGGCATTGTCGGTGCCGCGGCGGTGGTCTGGTACATCAACAAGATGCCGACACCGTTCAGCAAGCAGGCGATCCAGCCGACGCCGGCGGGCGAGAAGGATCCCGGAAAGCCGGCCCAGGGTGCGCCGGCAAACGCCAACACCGGCCCGGCGCCCCTGCCCGGCAAGCCGGGGGACCCGATTCCCGAGAAACGCTTCCAGTTCTACGACATCCTGCCCGGCAAGGCCGAGGCCAAGGTCGATCCCGCTGCGCCGGCGAAGCCAGACGCCAAGGAGAGCAAGGAGAAAGAGCAACCGAAGGAGTCGATCTTCCTCCAGGCCGGTTCGTTCCAGAATGCCGGTGACGCTGACAACCAGAAGGCGCGTCTTGCGTTACTGGGCATGGAGGCTTCGATCCAGCAGGTGATGGTGCAGGACAAGACCTGGTTCCGCGTGCGCCTTGGACCCTACGCCAGGATCGAGGAAGTGAACAAGGTACGTTCCGAACTGGCCAAGCAGGGTATTGAAGCCGCCCTCGTCAAGAAAGACTAAGGAGATCCCCACATGCAAAAGCGCAATTTTCTGTCCGCCTTTGTCGCCCTCGCTGCCGGCCTGCTGATCAGTGCTTCGGCGCAGGCACAGCTGACGCTGGGCCGCGATTACGTCAACATCGAGCCGCCGCAGCCGACCGACAACCCGGCGAAGATCGAGATCGTCGAGTTCTTCTCCTACGGCTGTCCCCACTGCAACGACTTCCATCCGCTGATCAGTCGGTGGGCTTCGAAGCTGCCGGCCGATGTCAGCTTCAGGCGTGTGCCGGTGTCCTTCGGCCGCGCGCAGTGGGCCAATATCGGCAAGCTGTACTACGCGGCGGAAGCGATCGGCGAACTGGGCAAACTCGACAATGCCGCGTTCCACGCGATCCACGTCAAGAGCATCAAGCTCTACGACGACAACACGATCACCGAGTGGGCTGCGCAGCAGGGCGTCGACAAGGCGAAGTTCGGCGAGGCCTACAAGTCGTTCGGCGTCGCGAGCAAGATGCAGCGCGCCGACCAGATGGCTGCGGCTTACAAAATCCAGGGCGTGCCGGCGATCGCCGTCGATGGCCGCTATCTGGTCGTAGGAAAGGAAGTGAAAAGCTACGAGGATCTGCTGACGCTGGCCGACCAGTTGATCGGCAAGGTGCGCACGGAGCGGAGCAAGAAAAAGTAAGTCGTGACGCTCGTTGCGCAGCCCCCGCAAACCCGCAGCCCGCTGCGGGTTTTTCTTACCGGAGCCTCCAGCGGCATCGGTGCCGCGCTGGCGCGACACTATGCCGGCCAGGGGGCCGTGCTTGGCCTGGTCGCGCGGCGGGAGGAGGAATTGCAGGCGCTTGCCCGGGAGTTGCGGGCCCTTGGTGGTGACGCCAGCGTCCATGCGCTTGACGTGACCGACGCTGCCGCATTGGCACAGGCAGCCGAAACATTCATCGATCGCCATGGTGTGCCTGACCTCGTGATCGCCAACGCCGGTGTTTCAGCGGGCACGCTGACCGAGTGCGGCGAGGATGTCGCGGTCTTCCGCCGTGTCATGGATATCAACGTGATGGGCATGGTGCACACGTTCGCACCGTTCATCCGGTCGATGCGCGAGACCGGCGGTGCCGAGGCCGTGACCAGGCGCCGCCTCGTCGGGATCGCCTCGGTGGCCGGTATTCGTGGCCTGCCCGGCGCCGAGGCCTACAGCGCCTCGAAGGCGGCGGCGATCAGCTATCTTGAAAGCCTGCGACTGGAGATGGCGCCGGCCGGCTTGCGCGTGGTGACCATTGCCCCCGGCTACATCGCAACGCCGATGACCGCGATCAACCCTTACCGGATGCCCTTCCTGCTGCCAGCGGACGAAGCGGCCCGCCGCTTTGCCGTCGCTGTCGAGCGGGGCGTCAGCTATACCGTCATCCCGTGGCAGATGGGGGTCGTTGCCAAGCTGCTGCGCCTGCTGCCGAACTGGCTTTACGACCGGGTGTTCATGAACGCGCCGCGCAAGCCGCGGCTATAATCGCGCCGCCGCGAATCTCATTTATCTGCCGGAGTCCCCGATGAAACGTCTCGTCCTTCCGTTCCTGTTCCTTGCTTCGGCCGTGCAGGCCCAGACTGCCGGTGGCATGGCGGCAGTCGAGCAATTGGGCAGCGCCAATGGGCAGGCACTGGCCTGCAGGCAGGTGGCGTTGTCGTCGCAGGCGCGCAATGCGCTGATCGCCGTGGCGCCGAAGACGCGCGAGGTCGGGGAGGCCTTCGAGGCCGCCACCAACAAGGCCTTTCTGGCACCGGGTGGCTGCGGCGACCGCAAGCGGCTGGCGGCGGAGGTCGATGCCGCGATCGTCGCGCTGCGTCTTGCCTATCCGGCAACCCACCACGACACTGCGACCTCGCCGCCGCCTGCGGCCGAGATCGTGACCCGCTATCTGCTGCAGGATGTCGCCGGCCGTGCGGTATCGGACCAGGATTTTCGCGGACGCTTCCAGCTGCTGACCTTCGGCTATACCTCGTGCCCGGATGTCTGCCCGACGACGCTGCTGGAGATCGCAGCCGTGCTCAAGAATCTCGGAGAGGATGCGAAGCGTGTGCAGCCCCTGTTCATTACGGTCGATCCGGAGCGGGATACGCCGGCGGTGCTCAAAACCTATGTGAACAACTTCGACTCGCGCATCGTCGCCCTGTCCGGCTCGCCGGCGCTGATCCGCAAGGTGGCCGACAATTACAAGGTGCGCTACGAGAAGGTGCGCGACCCCGGTGCTGCACCGGAACACTATGTCGTTGACCATACGGCCGGCATGTACCTGCTCGGGCCTGACGGCCGTTTCCTGGCCAAGTTCGCCTATGCGATGCCGGTCACGGAACTGACCCGGCGCATCAGCGAATACCTGAAGACTGCGCCGTAGCCCGGCACCCGGCAGCCTGCTATTGGGCGTCCGGATTGACCGTGGCGACGACGGTGTTGCCGTTGCCAAGATATTCGAGGCTGCTGAAACTGGTACGGTGCGCCATTGCGATGCCGCGACCGTTCGGGTCGAAGACGCGTGAAGGGTCGAAGTCGAGATAGCGCTGCCATTCGAAACCATTGCCTTCGTCGCTGATCGTGAAGCGCAGGCGGCCATCTTCCCGTTCGAAACGGACACGCGCCAGACGGTCCCGAAACTGCGGCAATAGCAGCCGCCGCTCGATTTCCGGACGCCAGTCGTTCTCCATCAGCAGCATGGTCTTTTCCCGGTAACTGATACCGAGGTTGCCGTGTTCGACGGCGTTGATCATCAACTCGGTCAGCCCGAAGACGACACCCTGCGGATTCGGGCAAAACTCGGCGAGGAGTTGCGCCAGTTCGTTCGCCTCGTCGAGCGTGCGGAAACTGAATTCGACCCGCGTCAGTTGCTGGAAGGCCTTCTCCAGGCAGTCGGCGCGCGAGCGCGCGGTTCGCAGGGCATGGCGATCACCAATTGCGGCGCGCACGACAGCGCACAGCGTCTCCGGTTCGTAAGGCTTGGTCAGGTAGTAATAAGCCCCTGCGGCAAGCCCTTCCCGTACCTGGTCGGGCGCAGCGGCGGCCGTCTGCATGATCACCGGTACATCGGAAAAGCGGGCGTCGCCCTTCATCCTGCGTAGCAGTGCCATGCCGTCGAGAATCGGCATCATGCGATCGAGAATGACCAGATCGTATCCCGGGCGTGCCGCCTCAAGTGCCGACCAGGCACTTTCCCCCTCGGCGGCGGTATCGAGGACGTAGCTCGGTTCCTCGCAGAGATACTCCTCGATGATCGCGAGGTTCAATGGCTCGTCATCGACGACCAGGATGCGGGTCTGGCTCATGGATTTCCTCCTTCTTCGATTGTCGGCGGATCGCTCGGCAGTGCAAATGCGAAGCAGGCACCCCCTTCCGGCATATTGCTGGCGGAGATGCGGCCGTGGTGCCGGGATATGATTTCCCGACAGATCGCCAGGCCGAGCCCGGTGCCGCCGGCGCCGGTGCTGGTGCCGCTACTCTGGACGAACTTGTCGAAAATCGCTTCTTCCTCTCCCGCCGGAATGCCCGGCCCGGCATCGATCACCGTCACCCGCCAGCCAGGTGAGCCGCGGGCGTCGGGCTCATCCGGCATCACTTCGATCGCTGCCCAGTTTATCCTGATCGCACTGTCGGCGGCCGTGAACTTGATGGCGTTCCCGATCAGGTTCGTCATCACCTGCAGCAGGCGTTCCCGGTCGGCAGACAGTGGCGCGTCGTCGCTTCCCTCGATCAGCAGGCGGACGCCGCGGCCGGCGGCAAGCGCCGAAAGCTGGGACACCGCGTCACGGGCGATTGTCGCCAGATCGGTCGAGGAATAGTTCATATGCATGTGGCCGGACTCGAGCTTGGAAAGGTCGAGCAGATCGTTGAGCAGGGACAGGAGCCGGTTGCCGCTGTCGGCGATGTGGGTGAAATATTCCTGCACCTTTTCCGGCGGCAGGCTGGCGGCGCGTGTCTGGCCAAGCCGGGCGAACGACAGGACGCCGTGCATCGGGGTGCGCAACTCGTGCGACATGTTGGCGAGGAATTCCGACTTGGCGCGGTTGGCGCGCTCCGCCTCGTCTCGCGCATCGACCAGTGCGACGGTACGGGCCTCCACCAGTTCCTGAAGGTGCTCGTGGTGCTGGCGTAGTTCGAGCTCGAAATCCTTTTCCTGCGTGATGTCCCAGTGCGTACCGACGACGCCGGTGAGGGTGCCGTCGACGCCATGCTCCGCGACGGCATAGGCGCGAAACCAGCGCCGTGATCCGTCGGGCAATCGTGCGGCGAAATCGAGATGCCTTGACCCCCTGCCTTCGTAGACCTCGACAATACGCTTGAGCGCCTCCTGTACGTCCTCAAGCGCCAGGCTCATGGCCCAGACCTTGTACGGATTCGGATAGGCCTCGCGCGAGGCATGGTAGTGCCGGTAGATCAGGTCGTCCCAGTACAGCCGCTCATCCTCGGCGACCCAACGCCAGATGCCGATGCCTGCGCCCTCGGTGGCGATCCGAAGCTGCTTGCTCAGTGTCGCAAATCGCTCTTCCGCTTCCCGTCGCGCCGTGATGTCGCGGCCCGTGCCGCGGTAGCCGAGGAAGGCGCCATCCGGAGCGAAGAGCGGCTTTCCGGAGACGCTGAACCAGCGCACTTCGCCGCTCACATCGTTACGGATGCGATACTCGAAGTTGCTGAACGGACGCCGGGCGGCGAGGTCGGCGCGGTGTTGCGCCCAGACTTCTTCCGGAAGGTCGATCGGCAGTTCCCAGCGTGTCGAGCCGATGATGGTGTTCGGCGCATAGCTGCTTTTCCCCAGCGAGGTGTGTTCGGTAAAACGCAACCGCGCATCCTGTTCCCAGATCCAGTCGGACGCGATTGCGGCCAGTTCACGGAAGCGGGCCTCGCTTGCCTCGAGGGCCGCGGTCGCGCGCCGGATGCTTGCCAGGTAGACCCGGTACAGGGGAAAGAAAAGCCCAAGCCCGAGCAGGGCGCTGATCAGGGCCACGCCACTGCTGCGCCAGAGCGCCGGCTGCAGCGAGCCTTCGACAGTGACCGTGCCTGCCGCTGCGCCGTTCTCCAGGAAGTCGGTCTTGGCGGCCAGTGTTGGCGCGGCCTGTGCACTCCCCAAGGCCAGCAGCGACGAGCCGGTCCCGTCCGTGATGAGCGAGCGGTGCGCGATGTTCCGTACATCGATGACGGCAGCCGCGAGCCGCTCCGTGTCATGGCGCCAGTGGCCCGGATTGTGCGCGACGACGCGCGTCAGCAGCGCGGACTGGGCGCGGGCCTCGGCGGTCAGCACCTCGCTGAGGCTGGCGTACTCCATCAGCAGGTAGGCCAGCGGCGGCGCGATTGCGACCACGGTCGCGGCCAGCATCCCCATGAGCAGTGCCGGCCGCGTGAGACTGGAGATTCCGGCCTTGCGTTCCGTATCCATCACGCCAGCACCGGGATGAAGTCAGGCGGGTAGCGGCGGTGCCGTGCCGGATACGGAGCGTTCTCTGCTGCTGCACAGGCGACGCGCAGCAACGCTGCCGCAGAGGCGCGGGACAGCAGGGCGAAAACGGCCGGCAGGAGGGGCTGGCGCATGCGTAGACAGACGGGATCAGCGATGAGCTCAGTATATATGCTCCTGTCGTTGTCCGCTGCCGTTTGACGCATATCAAGGGGGGGGCGGAGCGTGGTCGCTAGACTTGACGCCTTCCAGCGTTTTCACCCGTGCCCCATGAACCGTAACGACCTGCCGGATCTTGTCTGCCCCGCCGGCAGCCTGCCCGCCCTGAAAGCCGCCGTCGACAACGGTGCCGACGCGGTCTATCTCGGCTACAAGAACGATACCAATGCCCGCAACTTCGCCGGGCTCAACTTCGACCAGAAGACGATGGTCGAGGGCATCCGCTACGCCCACGGCAAGGGTTGCGAGGTGCTGATGGCGATCAACACCTTCCCGCAGGCCGGCCGCGTCGCCGACTGGCGCGCGGCGGTCGATGGCGCCGCCGAGCTTGGCGTCGATGCGATCATCCTCGCCGACGTCGGCCTGCTCGATTACGCCCGCAACCGCTATCCGCAGCAGCGTCTGCATCTCTCGGTGCAGGGGTCGGCGACCAGCTACGAGGCGATCAACTTCGCGCACCGCGAGTTCGGCGTACGGCGTGCCGTGCTGCCGCGCGTGCTGACGCTGGCCCAGGTCGAGCATGTCATCCGGAATACGCCGGTCGAGATCGAGGTCTTCGGCTTCGGCAGCCTGTGCGTGATGAACGAGGGCCGCTGCTGGCTTTCCTCCTATGCCTGCGGCGAATCGCCGAATACCGTCGGTGCCTGCTCGCCGGCGAAGTACGTCAAGTGGGACAAGAAGCCGGGGCAGATGGATACGCGTCTCAACGGCATCCTCATCGACCGCTTCGCCGACGACGAGCCGGCCGGCTATCCGACCCTCTGCAAGGGCCGTTTCGAGGTGCAGGGCGAGACCTACTATGCGCTGGAAGAGCCGACCAGCCTGAACGTGCTGGAAATCCTGCCCGAGATCATCAAGATCGGCGTCAAGGCGATCAAGGTCGAGGGCCGCCAGCGCAGCCCGGCCTATGTGACGCAGGTGACGCGCACGCTGCGTGCCGCGCTCGATGCGTTGGCCAGCGAAAACGAGCGCTACCACGTCAAGCCGACCTGGCAGGCCGAACTCGCCAAAGTGTCGGAAGGCAACCAGGCGACGCTGGGAGCGTATAACCGTCCCTGGAGATAGGTGTGGCGCCGAACTTTGCCGCGCACGGCGCGCATTGCTTCCAGTGGTTCGGCGAGGTGCTCTACGTCCGCATATTCGGTGTGCTGAATGTCGAAGAGGTTGAAGAATTCTTTGCCGGGCTGAAGAACACGGTTGCCGAGCGGGGCTTGTCACGCTGGGGGCGGGTCGTTGATCTGCGCCAGTGGGAAGGCATCACTCCCGACGGCAAGGCGGCCTACGCCGCGATCTCCGACTGGTACCCCGAGGCCGGAGCGGTGGCGCATGTGCAGATCTACCCGTCCGATTTCGTGCAGTCGATGGCTGACACCATCAACCGTAGCGTTGCCCGGGTCGGCCCGGTGAAGCAGTGTACCAGTGTTGAGGAAGGGCTCGAATGGCTGAAAACCTTCGGGCTGAAGACTGAAGATTGAAGAACGGAGAATCCTGATGCGCCTTGCGCTCGGACCCTTGCTGTATTTCTGGCCGAAACACGAAGTCATGGAGTTCTACGCCGAGATGGCGCAGAACGAGTCGATCGACATCGTCTATGTCGGCGAGGTCGTCTGCTCGCGCCGCCAGCAGTTGCGTACCGCCGACTGGATCGGTCTTGCCCGCGACCTGACCGACGCCGGCAAGGAGGTGGTCGTCTCGGCACAGGCCCTGCTCGAATCGGAAAGTGACCTGAAGGCGATGCGTCGCCTGATCGACGAAGCCGGCTGCAGCGTCGAGGCGAACGACCTTGGCGCGGTGAACCTGGTGCAGGGCAAGCTGCCCTTTGTCGCCGGGCCGCACCTCAACATCTACAACGAGTCGACGCTGGCGACCTACGCCCGCTACGGCCTGAAGCGCTGGGTGCCGCCGCTGGAGGCGACGCGAGCGCTGGTCGAGACGCTGCACAGGACGCGGCCGGAAGGGGTGGAGACCGAAGTCTTCGTCTTCGGCAAGCTGCCGCTGGCTTTCTCGGCACGCTGCTTCACGGCGCGCCACTACAACCTGAACAAGGACGACTGCCAGTTCAAGTGCCTCGACCATCCGGAAGGGATGACGCTGAAGACGCGCGAGGGGCAGAGTTTCCTCTGCATCAACGGCATCCAGACGATGTCGGCGCAGAGCTACAACCTGCTCGCCGAGGTGCCGACGATGCGCGAAATGGGCATCGACATCCTGCGCATCAGCCCGCAACCGACCTATACTGCCGAGATCGTCGCTGCCTTCGATGCGGCGCGTAACGGCCGGCCGGCGGCGGCTGATGCGGCCTGGAATCCGGAGGGACTCGTCGACGGCTACTGGTTCGGCGATGCCGGCATCGCCCAACGCCACACGCAGGCCGTGACCGAACTGCAAGGAGCATGACCATGAATCAGGGTTTCACGATTCCCAAATTCCAGTTGCCGGGCTTTGTCGCCCGCATCGGCGGAAAGCTGCCGCAATGGCCGCATGCGGTGGCGCTGACGGCGGCGCTCAATGCTGCCGCAAAACTGAACCTGCTGCCCGAGGACAGCCTCGAAAAGCTCGCTGGCAAGACCTTCGTGGTCCAGGTCTACGATACCGGCGGCCAGGCCGCCTTCACCTATCGTGGCGGCTTCTTCCGGCCGCTGTTCGCGATTCCGGAAACGCCCGATCTGGCCTTCCGCGCCAATCTTTCGGCCTTCCTGCAGGTAGCCTCGCGCCAGGAAGATCCGGATACGCTGTTCTTCAACCGCGAGCTGTCGATCGAGGGCGATACCGAACTCGGGCTGGTGGTGAAGAACATGCTCGATGCGGTGGATGTGACGCAACTGCGCTCACAGATGCGTTTCCCCCAGCTTCCCCGTCTGCCCCTGCAGTTGCCTTTCGGCCACCGTTAACGCCGTCGGCGCGGGCTTTGTTCAGCTTGTGCCGCTGTTCAGGAAGCGCTGGAAATCGTCCATCTGGATGATGCTGACTTCCGGGATTTCGTTGGCGGGGGCTAGCAGGTCGTTGATCTGCCGGTATTCGAACCAGTAGAACTCACGGATCACGTCAAAGACGAGGATACCCTCAGGAGCGAGCACATCCTCGACCTCGGCAACGACCTGTTTGGCTTTCGCCGTCGCCGTCTCGCCGTCCATGTCGGCCAGGAATATCCGGTAGTGACGCGAGAAGCCGGCGCTCTCCATCCTGAGGACGATTTCGTCCCAAACGGCACGACACACCTGTACGCTGTGGTGCTCGTAGTCGAGATTGATGATGACGGCGCTTTTCATCGCGGCCCCTCCTGAATCAATGACTTACTATAGCAAAGCGGCTCGTTTCCGGATCGACCGCTCATCCCGTCCAGCGTACCGACGATCACACGGGAACCGGGTGGGATTTCAGTCCTCGCTCCCTGCCGGTTTATGCTTTCCCTGCCCGAGAAGATCCATGAGCCCGGAAAAAGGGCGTGCGGTTGCTCGATCGTGAAGTGCCTGTCGGTCATCTACTCCCGCCGCCCGCGCCGCCTCCGCATCTAGTTCACGGGCATGCTCGTTGTCATGGCAGTAGAGGCAGAGCAGTTCCCAGTTGCTGCCGTCTGCCGGATTGTTGTCGTGGTTGTGATCCTTGTGATGGACGGTCAGCTGGCGCAGGTTGTCACGCGTGAATTCCCGCCTGCAACGACCGCAGATCCACGGAAACAGTTTCAGGGCCTGCTCGCGATAGCCGGCATCGCGCGACTGCCGGTCACGGAGTGCGGCGGCGATGACCCGGTCGGTATGGGCGCGTCGGGCGTCATCCATGATCGATCTCGGCCAGCCAGCAACGGATCTGCGCATAGACCCGGGCCTCGTTGAGCAGGGCCATGTGGGCGATGCCGCCAAGGCGGATGCTCTTCACGTCGCCGGTGATCGGATGCTCCGTGGCGCTGCCGAGGGTGACCAGTCCGTCGCCGAACCAGTCGGCCAGCGGATGATCGACGTCGTCGGTGAGTGTGCTGCCGAGAAAGCGCAAGGCGATATCGTGGGGTGTCGCCGGATTGGCGCCGGGACCGTGGCGAAGGTCCTTGACGCCCTGGCTGCGGGCGGCCGCTATCTTTCCCAGCGGCGCCGTGATGTCGCTCATATGGAGCGCGCTGTTGGCCGTGTGTCCGAGCCGCTCCAGTGGCGACCCCAGGTGCGGCGAACCGAGGCAGATCAGCATGCTGCAGGTCTGCGGCCAGTAGAGATCGGCTACTGCGGCCTGCTCGCAGGCATTGCGGGCGATCAATCCGCCCATGCTGTGCCCGATCAGCACCAGCTCTGCGACCTCTTCCGGCCATGCGGCCAGCAATGTCTCGATCAGTGCTGCCAGTCGAGTGCCGTTGTCGGCGATCGGGAGTCCGGTGTTGTAGCGCAGGTAAAGCGGCGTGTAGCCCAGCTCGTGCTGCAGACGGGCGCCGAAATCGACTTCTCCGTCGTTGGCAGGCTCCCAGCAGTGCTCATCGAATGCCAGTCCATGGATGAACAGGCAGAGCCGCTTGCCGGCAGCCGGGAATGCGAGGTCGAGGGCCTCGGTGGTGAGCGCTACGGGCCGGCCATCGACATGGAGGCCCATGTCGATGGCCAGGATATTGCCGATGCCGGCGAGGTGGTCGCCGAAGGCGGCGTTGAGCGCACTGCGGAGGCTGCTGACAGCGCGGCTGGGGGAGCCCTCCGCTTCAGGCAACTGACGCTCGATGGCCGCGGTTGCGCCAAAGACCCCTGTGGCACCGTGATGGATTGCCGCGTAGATGCCTCCGGAAATGGCATCGTGCATGACCTTGGCGAATGCCGCGGGCCCGGCGATCAGCGGAATGCCGGTCAGGACATCGAAGGACTTGCCGGCGATGGCACGGTGCATTTCCTGCACGCGGGCAGAGGTTTCCTGCACGGCAAGCCGGGCCGCATCGCTGTAGCCTGATGTGGCGGCAGCTGGCGCCGGTTGCGTCACGGGGGGGTGGGGTTTTTCCCGACTGCGTTTCATGGCGAGTTCAGACCTCGATGGTGACCAGTGGCACCTGCATTTCCAGCGCCGAAACGCCACCATGCTGTCCGAGAAGCCGGTAGCGGCGTTCCGTCGGCAGCCAGTCCTTGATTGTCCAGTTTTCCTGCATCACGAGTGCGAAATCGCCGATGCGCGAGGCAAGCTTCGGATGTGCCGGCCCTGGGCCGAACCACCCTTCTTCCATGAGGCGTGCGCATGGAATGGCTTCGGCGCGATCGCCAAGACGGGCAGCGACGCAGCGAAGGAAATCATCGGCCGATACCTCGGGTTTCAGGTAGCACCACGCTACGCGCTGTTCTCCGCAGAGCGGCTGAGCGAGCATGGCGGCGAGCTGCGGATGTTCCGCGAGATCGATGCTGCGATCAGCGGGGGAGTCGATGAAGCCGTGGTCGGCAGTGACGATCAGCTGTGTGTCGCTGCCTGCGAGATCTGCGAGCAGCAGATCGAGGCCGCCGCAGAAGCGCTGCAGGGTGGCAACCGCTTCCTCGCTGAACGCGCCGTAGCGGTGCGAGATGCTGTCCAGTGTCGGCCAGTAGGCATAGATGAACTTGCGCCCCGGGATCGCGACGAGGCTCGCCAGCATCTGCAGCATTTCGGGCAGTTCGGTGTAGGCGAGCGTGTCCGCGCCACGCGTGTGAAAGACATTGAACGCGCTCTCGGCGATTTCCCTCGGCGACAGCACCCAGGCCGAGCGGTGCATGGCGGGGTAGATCGGCGAATGGTCGAAGAGTCGTGCCGGCAACTGTGCGGCCGGCAGGTCGAACGGCGGGCGGGCACGTGGCGTCAGCGGCAGGATGGCGGTGACCGCCTGCAGTTCCTCCAGCCACATGTGCCATCCGGTCAGCGCGTGCTGAGCCGGACAGAGGCCGGTCATGAAGGTCGGAATGGCGGCGGCGGTGGTGGAGGGAAAAACCGACGTCAGCACCTTGTCCGCGTGCCGGTGCAGGACCCCCGTGCCGTGTTGCGCCAGCATGCCGGCACCGAGGCCGTCGACGATCAGCAAAACGATGTTGCGACGGCGCGAAAGATCGCGCGCGTCGAGCGCATGGCATGCGGCAAGCGGTGCCTGACGCGGGGACGGTGCGCCGCAGGCGTCGGCGATGGTGCGCATCAGGTTGGCGATGCTGCCGCCGGTGTAGTCGGGAAGCAGGGTGCTCATGCCTGCAGATTACACCAAAGAAAAACGGGCGCCGCAGCGCCCGTTCTGGAATGTGAATCCGGTCGAATTATTTCGCCTTCTTCTGTGCATCGAGGCGGAACTTGACGTACGAGCCCGGTGCATCTTCCAGCACCTTCAGCGGGCCGTCGCCCGGCTTGCGGGCCGGCACCTTCTTGTCGCCATTGGTCTGCGAGAGCAGCCACTGCTGCCAGTCGACCCACCACGAGCCCGGATTCTGGGTGGCGCCCTTGAGGAAGTCGTCGGCGCTTTCCGGCAGTTCGTCGTTGGTCCAGTAGCCATATTTGTTGGCTGCCGGCGGATTGACGATGCCGGCGATGTGGCCGGAGCCGCCGAGCACGAACTTGACCGGGCCGGAGGGCAGGTGGGCACCCTTGTAGGTGCTCTTCCACGGGGCGATGTGATCTTCCACGGTGGAGATGAAGTAGCACGGCGTCTTCACCTTCGAAATGTCGATCGGCACGCCGGCGATCTCGATGCCGCCCGGTTCGCGCAGCTTGTTTCCCAGGTACATGTTGCGCAGGTAGAAGCTGTGCATCGCGTACGGCATGCGCGTCGAATCGCTGTTCCAGTAGAGCAGGTCGAAGGGGAACGGGTCCTTGCCCATCAGGTAGTTGTTCACCACGAAGGACCAGATCAGGTCGTTGGCACGCAGCATGTTGAAGGTGCCGGCCATCTCCGAACCTTCGAGGTAGCCGCGCTCGGCCATCTTCTTTTCCAGCGCATCGACCGTCGGTTCATCGAGGAAGACGCCTAACTCGCCCGGCTCGGAGAAGTCGAGCATGGTCGTGAAGAAGGTCGCCGAAGCCGCGCGCTTGTCCTTCTTGGCGGCCATGTAGGCCAGCGTCGTCATCAGCAGCGTGCCGCCCAGGCAATAGGCGGCGAGGTTGATTTCCTTCTCGCCGGTGGCCTGTTCGACGGCGTTGATGGCGGCCATCGACCCGTCCAGCACGTAGTCCTCGAAGCTCTTGTGCGAGAGGCGCTCGTCCGGGTTGACCCAGCTCATGATGAAGGTGGTGTGGCCCTGGTCGGTGGCCCACTTGACCATCGAGTTCTTGTCGCGCAGGTCGAGGATGTAGTACTTGTTGATCCACGGCGGCACGATCAGCAGCGGCTTCTTGTACTGGTCCTTGGTCGCCGGATCGTACTGGATCAGCTGGATCAGGTCGTTCTGGAAGATGACCTTGCCCGGCGTCGTGGCGACGTTCTTGCCCATCTCGAAGGCCGAGGTGTCGGTCATGCGGATGCGCAGCTGGCCATCGCCCTGCTCGACGTCATGCAGCAGGTTGTTCAGGCCCTTGACCAGGTTCTGGCCGTGCGACTTGACCGTTTCGCGGAACACTTCCGGGTTGGTCAGCGCGAAGTTCGACGGCGACAGCGCGTCGATGTACTGGCGGGTGAAGAAGTTGATCTTGGTCTGGGTGGTTTCGTCCAGGCCCTCGACGCAGCAGACGGTGTCATGCAGGTGGCGGGCGGCAATCAGGTAGGACTGCTTGATGTAGTCGAACAGGAAGTGCTGCTCCCAGTCCTCGTCCTTGAAGCGCTTGTCGGCCTTCTCCGGCGCGGCGACCGGGTTCATCGGCATGCCCATCATCTTGAGCATCGAGCCCTGCCAGAGCGAGAAATAGTCCCACATCATGTTCATCTGCGTCTGGGCCAGCTTGTAGGGGTTGGCCAGCAGGCGTGCGGAAAGATCCATGTAGGCCTTGGCGATGCCCATTTCGTCGGAAGGGGCGGCAACGCCTTCCTTGGCCTTCTTTTCCATGAACTGCGTGATCAGGCGCGAGGCGCGTTGGGCGACTTCGGCGTAGGTCTTGGCGACGTCCGCCGGGTTCGGCAGGGTCTTGTCCTGTTCTGCTTGCGACATGTGAGGCTCCCGTTGAGGTTTTTTTGCTTCGTCTACTGTTTCCGGATGAACCGGACCACGCCGTCGGCACCATCCTTGCGGACAAGCCGGCCGGCATATTCAAGACGGTTGAGATGGGCGATCGCCTCTCCCATCGCGAACATCACCTGGTGGGTGTCGAGTTCGCGCGGAAAGAGCGTCGCCAGCAAATCAGCCGCGCTGCGCGGTTCCGTACAGGCATCCTCCAGAACCCGCAACCGCTCCTCATGGTGTGCATGCTGTGCCGCCACTCTGTTGTGAATGCCGACGAAGGGCAAGCCGTGCGAGGGGAGCACGAGCGTCTCTTCCGGCAACTCGCGGTATCGATCCAGGGAATCGAGGTATTGCGCGAGAGAATCCGCACCGGGGGTCACTGCGAAGACGCTGATATTTGTCGAAATTTTCGGCAACAGCATGTCTCCGGAAATTAACACGCCTGCATCGGCGCAGTAAAGCGATGCGTGCTCGGGCGAATGTCCGTATCCGACACGAATCTGCCACAATCTGCCGCCGATGGTGATGCGATCGCCGTCGAACATGCGCGTGTAGGTGTGCGGCAGGGCCGGCACGCCGCGGGCGTAACTGTTGGCGCGGCGCTCCAGCGCACCGAGCCGCTCGGCATCGAGCCCGTGGTGGGTGAACTGGCGCAGCATCGGCTGTGTGCCATGTCCGGCCATCTCGTGGAAGACGGCGTGTGCGGTCAGGTATTCGCCAGCGGTCATCCAGATCGGCGCGTCGAACTTTTCTGCCAGCCACTGCGCCAGGCCGACATGGTCGGGGTGGAAGTGGGTGACGATGATGCGCGTCACCGGGGCATCGAGCCGGGCGAGGATCTGATCCCAGAGGGCGCGCACGTTGTCGAGGCCGTAGCCGGTGTCGACGATGGTCCAGGCCGGCTGGCCGTCCCGCTCGTCTTCCAGCAGCCACAGGTTGATGTGGTCCAGCGCAAATGGAAGGGGCATGCGCAGCCAGTGCATGCCGGGCGCGACCTCGCGGGTTTCGCCGGAGGCCGGCGGGGCGGAAAAGGGAAAATCGAGCAACATACGGTAGGGTATTGAAAAGTTCGCCGATCTGATTTAACTTAGGCAACTATAACATTCGCTGCCGTATGGAAAGCAAGCCGCCAATGGCCCCAACCGCTGACGACAACGTGACCTTTTCGATCTCCGATCTTGCCCGCGAGTTCGACATCACCCCGCGCACGATCCGTTTCTGGGAGGATCAGGGGCTGCTGTTCCCACGCCGCGAAGGGCAGACGCGCGTCTTCTCCCGCCGCGACCGCACGCGTCTCAAGCTGGCGCTGCGTGGCAAGCGCCTCGGTCTCTCGCTGGCGCGAATCAAGGAAATGATCGAGATGTACGACACGGCCCGTGACGAGAGCTCGCAGCTGCTCAAGTTCCTCGACGTGCTGGCCGAGCGCCGTGCGGCCTACGAGCGCCAGCGCGAGGACATCGCCGCGGTGCTCGACGAGATCACCGGTTTCGAACAGGTCTGCCGCGAACTGCTGGCGCAGGAGGAGGCCGCTGGCGCTTCCTCGCCAAAAACCACGTCGGTTGGTTGACGTTAACGTAAACGTAAGGATGACGAACATGCACAAGCCCAACGATCCCGATTTTGCCGCCCGCGTCCATGCGAGCTTCCTCAACCAACCGGCGATGACGCTGATCGGCGCGACGATGCCGGTGATCGAGGCCGGCTACACCGAGATCCACCTGCCGTTCAAACCTGAGATTACGCAGCAGCACGGCTTCATTCACGGCGGCGTGGTCGGCATGATCGCCGACTCGGCGGCCGGCTATGCCGCCAATACGCTGACCTCGGCCGACACCGGCGTGCTGACGGTGGAATACAAGCTGAACCTGCTGGCGCCGGCCGATGGGCAGCTGCTGATCGCCGAGGGATCGGTCGTGCGCTATGGCCGCACGCTGATCGTCACGAAAGCGGAGGTCTTCGCCGTCAAGGACGGGAAGAAGACCTTGTGTGCGCTGATGCAGCAGACCATCATGGCGCTGCACGGCAAAAAAGAGAAAACCAACGAAACCAAGTAAGGAGTGAGACACATGGAAATCCCGAGCCTCGATTTTGCCCTGGGCGAAGACATCAACATGCTGCGCGAGGCGGTGCGCCGTTTCGCCGCCGAAGAGATCGCACCACGTGCCGAAGCGGTCGATCGCGACAATCTTTTCCCGGCTGACCTGTGGAAGAAGTTCGGCGACATGGGCCTGCTGGGCATGACGGCGCCGGAGGAATATGGCGGCAGCAACATGGGCTACCTCGCCCACATCATCGCCATGGAAGAGATTTCGCGTGCCTCGGCCTCGGTCGGCCTCTCGTATGGCGCCCACTCCAATCTGTGCGTGAACCAGATCCGTCGCGCCGGCAACGATGCGCAGCGCGCCAAATATCTGCCCAAGCTGATCTCCGGCGAGCACGTTGGCGCGCTCGCCATGTCCGAGCCGAATGCCGGCTCCGACGTCGTCTCGATGAAGCTCAAGGCCGAGAAGAAGGGTGACCGCTATGTGCTCAACGGCTCCAAGATGTGGATCACCAACGGCGGCGATGCCGACACGCTGGTCGTCTACGCCAAGACCGACGTCAATGCCGGCGCCAAGGGCATGACCGCCTTCATCGTCGAAAAAGGTTTCAAGGGATTCACCCACGGCTCGCACCTCGACAAGCTCGGCATGCGCGGCTCGAACACCTATCCGCTGTTCTTCGACGACTGCGAAGTGCCGGAAGAAAACGTGCTCGGCGGCGTTGGCAACGGCACCAAGGTGCTGATGAGCGGTCTCGACTACGAGCGCGCCGTGCTCTCCGGCGGCCCGCTCGGCATCATGGCCGCGTGCATGGATGTCGTCGTGCCTTACCTGCATGACCGCAAGCAGTTCGGCCAGGCCATCGGCGAGTTCCAGCTGATGCAGGGCAAGGTGGCCGACATGTATTCGACCTGGCAGGCGACCAAGGCTTATGTCTATGCCGTCGGTCAGGCCTGCGACCGCGCCGATCACGCGCGCACGCTGCGCAAGGATGCCGCCGGCGCCATCCTCTACTCGGCCGAGAAAGCGACCTGGATGGCCGGCGAGGCGATCCAGACGCTGGGCGGTGTCGGCTACACCAACGAATACCCGACCGGCCGCCTGTGGCGTGACGCCAAGCTTTACGAGATCGGCGCCGGCACCTCGGAGATCCGTCGCATGCTGATCGGCCGGGAATTGTTCAACGAAACTGCATGACCTCATTAAACGCAAAGATCGCAGAGGCGCAGAGCACGCAGAGAAATACCGTTTTTCTCTCTGCGTCTCTGCGATGAAAGCAGTTTTCCGCGCTTGCCAATATGACCCTTAATCTACGCATCATCACCGACACCGCCGATCCCGCACTCGACAGCGTGCGCCAGTTCTTCCGAAACTACGCCGGATGGCTGGGCGTCGACCTCAGTTTCCAGGGCTTCGCCGAGGAAATGGCGTCCCTGCCGGGTTGCTACGCGCCACCGCAGGGGCGCCTGTGGTGCGCCGAGCTCGACGGCAAGCCGGTCGGCTGTGTCGGCATCCGTCCGTTCTCGGAGGGTGTCTGCGAAATGAAACGGCTCTATGTCGAACCCGAGGCGCGCGGCCACGGCGCCGGTCACGCACTGGCCCTGGCAGGCATTCGCGCGGCGAAGGAACTGGGTTACAAGCGCATCCTGCTCGACACCATGCCGGCGATGCGCATGGCGGTGAAGCTCTATCGCGAGCTCGGCTTCAAAGAGGCGCCCGCCTACTACAACACGCCGATCGAAGGCACGATCTTCCTTTCGCTCGACCTGGAAAACTGGTCCGAAGATGAGGTGCGCAACGAGAACCTCAGCCACCTGTTCGACTTCAATCGCGCCTGGGCCAAACAGATGCAGGAAGTGGATCCCGGCTACTTCGACAAACTGGCACAGATTCAGACGCCGGCCTTCCTGTGGATCGGCTGCTCCGATTCGCGCGTGCCGGCCAACCAGATCGTCGGCCTGCTGCCGGGCGAAGTCTTCGTGCATCGCAACGTCGCCAATCAGGTTGTGCATACTGACCTCAACTGCCTGTCGGTGATCCAGTTCGCCGTCGAGGCGCTCAAGGTGCAGCACATCATGGTCGTCGGCCATTACGGCTGCGGCGGTGTCAAGGCGGCGCTCGACAAGGCGCGTGTCGGCCTCGTCGATATCTGGCTGCGTCATGTGCAGGATGTTCAGACCAAACACCAGGCGGCGATCGAAGCGCTGCCCGACGAGGATCGTCACGACCGCCTGTGCGAACTCAACACGCTCGAGCAGGCGCTCAACGTCTGCCAGACCATGGTTGTCCAGGATGCCTGGTCGCGTGGCCAGAAGCTGACGGTGCACGCCTGGGTCTACGGCCTCAAGGATGGCCTGATGCACGACCTCGGCTTCACCGTCAGCCAGCCCGACAAGGTCATTCCCCGCTATTCGCAGGCGGTCGGCGTACTTGCCGCACCGCGTTCCTGATTTTCATCTGAGGAGATTCTCATGTCCGATCCGATCGTCATCGTTTCCGCCGCCCGCACCCCGATGGGCGCATTTCAGGGCGCCTTTGCCGGCATGACCGCCGCCAACCTCGGCGCCATCGCCATCAAGGCGGCCGTCGAACGTGCTGGCGTCGATGCCAACCTGATCGACGAAGTGCTGATGGGCTGCGTGCTGCAGGCCGGCCAGGGTCAGGCGCCGGCGCGTCAGGCCGCCCTGCAGGCCGGGCTGCCTCTGTCGGCCGGTTGCGCGACGATCCACAAGGTCTGCGGCTCGGCGATGAAGGCGACCATGCTCGGCCACGACGGCATCGCCGCGGGTTCGTATGGCGTTGCCGTCGTCGGCGGCATGGAGTCGATGACCAATGCACCGTACCTGCTGCCGAAGGCGCGCGGCGGCTATCGCCTCGGCCACGGCCAGCTCATGGACCACATGTTTCTCGACGGCCTGGAAGACGCCTACGGCAAGGAAACGCGCGGTCGCCTGATGGGCACTTTCGCCGAGGATTGCGCCGGCAGCTACGGCTTCACGCGCGAAGCGCAGGACGAATTCTCGATCCGCTCGACGACGCGCGCCAAGCAGGCCTGCGGCGATGGCAGCTTCGACTGGGAAGTGGCGCCGGTCACTGTTGCCGGCAAGAAGGGCGACGTTGTCGTCACCCAGGACGAAGGCCCCTTCGCCGTGAATGTCGACAAGATCCCGACGCTGAAGCCGGCCTTCAAGAAGGACGGCACGGTCACCGCAGCAAACTCCTCGTCGATCTCCGACGGCGCTGCGGCCATGGTCCTGATGCGCGCCTCGCAGGCCGAGAAGCTGGGCCTCAAGCCGGTCGCCCGCATCGTCGGCCACACCACGCATGCGCACACGCCGGCCCTGTTCCCGACGGCGCCGGTCGGCTCGATCCAGAAGGTGCTGGCCAAGGCCGGCTGGAGTCTCGACCAGGTCGACCTCTTCGAGATCAACGAAGCCTTCGCCGTGGTCACCATGGCCGCCATGCATGACCTCAAGCTGCCGGCCGAGAAGGTCAACATCCACGGCGGCGCCTGTGCGCTTGGCCACCCGATCGGCGCGTCCGGTGCCCGCATCGTCGTCACCCTGCTCGGCGCGCTGAAGAAGTACGGCATGAAGCGCGGCGTCGCCTCGCTGTGCATCGGCGGCGGCGAAGCCACGGCGCTCGCGGTGGAAATGCTCTAAGTGTCGCAGCCGGCGTCGTTGTCCTCCTTTGCCTATTTGAAGCTTGTCGGGGCCATGTTCATGTGGGGCGGAACCTGGATCGCGGGGCGGATCGTGGCGCAGGAAGTACCTGCGCCGCTGCTCGCCGCCGCCTTCCGTTTCCTCATCGCCGGACTCGTGCTGGCGGGCTTCGCACTGGCCACCGAGGGCAGCATTCCGCGCCCGGCCGACGGGCGCGAGTGGGGCATCGTCACCGGGCTCGCCTTCACCGGCATCTTCCTTTACGCGCTGTGCTTCTTCTACGGCCTGCGCCACATCCCCGCCGGGCGTGGGGCGCTGGTCGTCGCGCTCAATCCGGTCGTCGTCGCACTTGCCGCATGGTTCGTCGGGCAGGAGCGCATGACACCGACGAAGCTCGCCGGCATCGCCATCGCGCTGGCCGGCTGCCTGATGGTGATCGGCAACGGCGATCCGCTGGCGCTGCTGCATGGCGCGGTCGGCATGGGGGAGTGGCTGATCGTCGGCTGCGTGCTGTGCTGGACCGCCTACACCTTCATCGGCCGCAGTGCGACGCAGACGCTTTCGCCGCTGGCCGCGACGCTGGCGGCCAGCTTCATCGGCGCGCTGCTGCTCGGCATCGCTGCCCTCGTACAGGGTGGCATCACCGTCACCGACTGGTCCTGGCGCGTCTGGGTCAGCGTCCTCTTCCTCGCCGTGTGCGGCACCGCGCTCGGCTTTACCTGGTTCGCCGACGGCGTGCGCCTGATGGGTGCGGCGCGCGCCTCGGCCTTCATCAATCTCGTCCCCGTCTTCGCCGTCCTGCAGGCGGCGGTGCTGCTCGGCGAGCGGCTGGCACTGGCCGTCCTCGCGGGTGGCGCGCTGGTCATCGCCGGCGTATGGCTGACGACCCGAACTGACAAATATTCCTCGGAGAAAACCGCATGATCCTCACGCAAGAACAGGAAATGATCCGCGACGCGATGCGCGATTTCGCGCAGGAGCGCCTCGCTCCCTTCGCCGGCGAGTGGGACCGCCACCACACCTTCCCGGCCGAGGCGCTAAAGGAACTCGGCGCACTCGGCGCGATGGGCGTCACCGTACCCGAGGAATGGGACGGTGCCGGCATGGACTACATGAGCCTGGTGCTGATGCTGGAGGAGATCGCCGCCGGCGATGGCGCCACCTCGACCATCGTCAGCGTGCAGAACTCGCTGGCCTGCGGCATCACGATGAAGTACGGCAGCGACGAACAGAAGGAGAAATACCTGAAGCCGCTCGCCCGCGGCGACATGCTCGGCTGCTTCTGCCTGACCGAGCCGCACACCGGCTCCGACGCCTCGGCGATCACCACCCGCGCCACGCGCGACGGCGATCACTTCGTGCTCAACGGCGTCAAGCAGTTCATCACTACCGGCAAGCATGCGCAGGTGGCGATCGTCTTCGCGGTGACCGACAAGTCCGCCGGCAAGAAGGGCATCTCCTGCTTCCTCGTGCCGACCGAAACGCCGGGCTACATCGTCGCCCGCATCGAGGAGAAGATGGGGCAGCACGCCTCCGATACGGCGCAGATCATCTTCGAGAACTGCCGCATTCCCGCCTCCTGCCTGCTCGGCCAGGAAGGCGACGGCTACCGCATCGCCCTCTCCAACCTCGAGGCCGGCCGCATCGGCATCGCCGCGCAGTCGGTCGGCATGGCGCGCTCGGCGCTCGACGCCGCGGTGAAGTACGCGAAGGAGCGCGTTGCCTTCGGCGTGCCGCTGACCGGCCACCAGGCGGTCAGTTTCCGTCTGGCCGACATGGCGACGCAGGTCGACGCTGCCCGTCTGATGGTGTGGCGAGCGGCGATGCTGAAGGACGCCGGCAAGCCCTGCCTCAAGGAAGCGTCGATGGCCAAGATGTTCGCTTCCGAGATCGCCGAGAAGGTGTGTTCGGACGCCATCCAGATCCACGGCGGCTACGGCTACACCAGCGATTTCCCGGTCGAGCGCATCTACCGCGATGTGCGCGTCTCGCAGATCTACGAGGGCGCCAACGACATCCAGCGGCTGGTCATCGGCCGCGCTATCGTGGACGCGTGAGCATGGCGGCCAGACTTCGTCCCGACGCAACGCCGGCCGACTTCGAGCGCCGCGCCGAAGGCTTCCTGCCTGGCTGGTTCGGCATGAAGGTGACGGCCATCACGCCCGGCCGGCTGGAGATGGAGTTGCCGATCAGGAAGGAGATGCTGGCGCCGAACGGTTTCCTGCATGCGGCGTCCGTGGTGGCGCTGGCCGATACGGCCGCCGGCTTCGCCACCATCGCGCATCTGCCGGAAGGTTCGGAAAGTTTCACGACCATCGAACTGAAGACGAATTTCTTCTCGACGCAGCGTGAAGGCACGGTACGCTGCGTTGCTACGGCCATTCATGCCGGGCGCAACACGCAGGTCTGGGATGCAGAGGTTTTCGGCGAAGGCGAGCGTCGCCTGGCGCTGTTCCGCTGCACGCAGATGGTGCTGTGGCCCAAAGCGACAACCTGAGGAGACGCTCCATGACCGATACGCAAACGTCGAAAACACCGCTCGAGTTCTACTTCGATTTTTCGTCGCCCTATGGCTATCTTGCCGCCGAGAAGATCGACGAACTGGCGGCGAAGTTCGGGCGCAAGGTGAAGTGGCGCCCGGTACTGCTCGGTGTCATCTTCAAGGCGACCGGTGCCGCGCCACTGACCATGGTGCCGTTCAAGGGCGAGTACTCGAAGCTCGACTTCGTGCGCTCGGCGCGCTTCATGGGCATTCCCTATAACCCGCCGTCGCGCTTCCCGCTGCCGACGCAGGTGGCGGCGCGTGCCTATTACTGGCTGCATGACCGTGACTGCGCGATGGCGCGGGCCTTCGCCAAGGCGGTCTACCGTGCCTTCTTCGTCGACGACCGCGATATCTCCGACATGAATGTCGTGCTCGACATCGCCTGCGATGTCGGCGCCGATCGCGCGGCGGTGGCCGAGGCAGTGGAGTCGGCCGAGATCAAGGACCGTCTCAAGGCCGAAGTGGCGGCGGCGCTGGAAAAGGGCGTTTTCGGATCACCCTATATCGTCTGCGACGGCGAACCGTTCTTCGGCGCCGACCGCCTGCCGCAGCTCGAGGCGCGACTGGCCGGCAAGGAATTCTGATGCACGATTGGAATCCCCGTCGCATCTGCGTCTTCTGCGGCTCCGCGAAAGGCAGGCGGCCCGAGTACGCCGAGACGGCCGCGGCACTGGGCCGGCTGCTCGCTGCACGCGGCATCGGTCTCGTCTACGGGGGCGGCAATATCGGCCTCATGGGGCAGGTCGCCGATGCCTGCCTGCAGGCGGGCGGCGAAGTGACTGGCGTGATTCCCGAGGCGCTGATGAAGAAAGAGGTCGGACACCTCGACCTGACGCATCTGGAAGTCGTCGATTCGATGCACACCCGGAAGGCACGCATGGCCGAACTGTCCGATGGCTTCATCGCGCTGCCCGGCGGCTTCGGCACCTTCGAGGAACTGTGCGAGATGCTGACCTGGGGGCAGCTCGGTTTCCACGAGAAGCCGGTCGGGCTGATCAACATCGCCAACTACTTCGGGCCGCTGATCGAGTTGTGCGATCGCGCAGTCGACGAGGGTTTCATGCGGCTGGAACACCGCGGCCTGCTGCAGGACGCAGCAACGCCGGAAGCCGTGCTGGTGGCGATGGCCAGCCATACGCCGGTAAAACTGGAAAAATGGATCAGGGAACTGAAGCAGTTGTGAACGACTGCCGCTGAAGGAAGGAAAAGAGGAGACATGACAACACTGAAAACCCAACTCAACCCGCGCAGCGCCGATTTCCAGGCGAATGTGCAGGCCATGCAGACGGTGGTCGACGACCTGCGCACTACTGTCGACAAGGTCGCGCTCGGTGGCCCCGAGGCTGCGCGGCAGAAGCACCTCGCGCGCGGCAAGCTGCTGCCGCGCGAGCGCGTTGCCGGCCTGCTCGACCCGGGCACGCCCTTCCTCGAAATCTCGCAGCTCGCCGCGCACGGCATGTACGGCGGTGACGTACCTGCCGCCTCGGTGATCGCCGGCATCGGCCGCGTGAACGGCGTCGAATGCATGATCGTCGCCAACGACGCGACGGTGAAGGGTGGCACCTATTACCCGCTGACGGTGAAGAAGCACCTGCGCGCGCAGGAGATCGCGCTCGAGAACCGCCTGCCCTGCATCTACCTGGTCGATTCCGGTGGCGCCTTCCTGCCGATGCAGGATGAAGTCTTCCCGGACAAGGAGCACTTCGGCCGTATCTTCTTCAACCAGGCCAATCTCTCCGCCAAGGGTGTCCCGCAGATCGCCGTCGTGATGGGCTCCTGCACCGCCGGCGGCGCCTACGTGCCGGCGATGTGCGACGAGTCGATCATCGTCAAGGAGCAGGGCACCATCTTCCTCGGCGGGCCGCCGCTGGTGAAGGCGGCGACAGGCGAAGTGGTGACGGCCGAAGACCTCGGCGGCGCCGACGTGCATACGCGCGTCTCCGGGGTGGCCGACCATCTGGCCGAGAACGACCAGCATGCGCTGGCCATTGCCCGGCGCATCGTGCGCGACCTCAACTGGAAGAAGACTCCGCCGGTCACGCTGCAGCAGCCCGTCGAGCCGCTCTATCCGACGGAAGAGCTGTACGGCGTGATACCGACCGATACCAAGAAGCCCTTCGACGTGCGCGAGATCATCGCCCGCATCGTCGACGCTTCCGAGTTCGACGAATTCAAGTCGCGCTACGGCACCACGCTGGTCTGCGGCTTCGCGCGCATCTGGGGCTACCCGGTCGGCATCGTCGCCAACAACGGCATCCTCTTCTCGGAGAGTGCGCTGAAGGGCGCGCACTTCATCGAGCTCTGTGCGCAGCGCGGCATCCCGCTCGTCTTTCTGCAGAACATCACCGGTTTCATGGTCGGCCGCAAATACGAGAACGGCGGCATCGCCCGCGACGGCGCCAAGATGGTGACGGCGGTGGCGACGGCCAAGGTGCCGAAGTTCACGGTGATCATCGGCGGCTCCTTCGGCGCCGGCAACTATGGCATGTGCGGGCGCGCCTATTCGCCGCGCTTCCTGTGGATGTGGCCGAACGCCCGCATTTCGGTGATGGGCGGCGAGCAGGCCGCCGGCGTGCTGGCCACGGTCAAGCGCGACGGCATGGACGCGACCGGCAAGACCTGGAGCGCCGAGGAGGAGGCCGCCTTCAAGGCGCCGATCCGCGAGCAATACGAGACGCAGGGTCACCCGTACTACGCCAGTGCCCGCCTGTGGGACGACGGCGTGATCGACCCGGCCGATACGCGCCGCGTGCTGGCCCTCGGCCTTTCCGCTTCGTTGAACGCGCCCGCCGAAGAAACGAAGTTCGGCATCTTCCGGATGTAAGCGGCCGGCCATGCATCGACTGTTTGCCCTTCTGCTGGCCCTGCCGTTGCTGGTTTTTGCAGCGGATGGGCCCCGCCTGAACAAGGCGCTGAACGAACAGATCGTGTTCGTGCGGAGCGGTAGCGGCCTGTTTGTTACCGAACTGGAAACGACAATATTCAAGCCGGATGGCGACGGGCCGTATCCTCTCGTGGTGATCAACCACGGCAAGGAATTCGGCAACCCGAAATTCCAGCCGCGGGCACGCTACATCGTTGCCAGCCGCGAGTTCGTCCGCCGTGGTTACGTGGTGATGATTCCGATGCGGAGCGGTTTTTCGAAGTCGTCGGGTGGCTATATCGAAGGCGGTTGCAATATCGCCGGCAATGGCCTGGCGCAGGCTGCGGATATCGACGCCGCACTCGCGCATGCGCGTACGCTGCCCTACGTGGATAGCCAGCGCATCGTGGTCGTCGGCCAGTCGCATGGTGGCCTCTCGACGATGGCGCTCGGCACGACCGAGCAGGCGGGCGTGCTCGGGCTGATCAATTTCGCCGGCGGCCTCAGGCTCGATCGCTGCAACGGCTGGGAGGCCTCGTTGGCCGAGGCTTTCGCCGACTACGGCAAGGCAGGTCGATACCGCAGCCTGTGGTTCTACGGCGACAACGATTCCTACTGGCCGAAGAAGACGATCGACGAAATGCATGCCGCGCATGTCGCTGCCGGTGGCAAGGCACGCATGGTGGCCTTCGGCAGCTTCAAGGGCGATTCGCACGGGATGTTCTCGCAGCAGGATGGGCTGGCCATCTGGTGGCCGGAAGTCGAGAAATTCCTGATCGAACTGGGCTTGCCGGTAGGGCAACTGCCGGCATCCGGCACGGATCCGGACAGCCTGCGACTGGCGGCGGCGGGCAAGGTGCCGTTCATAGCAGAATCGGAGCGCTGCCGTCGCCTTTACCAACTCTTTGTCGACGCTGATTACCCGCGCGCCTTTGCTGCTTCCGGCAATGGGCGCTGCGGTTACGCCTGGGGCGGCGAAGATCCGAGAAAACGCGCGATCGACTTCTGTCGCGCCAAGACCGAAGAAGTCTGCAAGCTCTACGCGATTGACGATGAAATCACGTGGCGAAACGAAGCTACGAACTGAAGGAGACTCCATGTACACCAGCATCCTCACCGAAGTCGACGGTCCGCTCGGCATCCTCACGCTCAACAAGCCGGAGCGTCACAACGCCTTCGACGAAGTGCTGATCGCCGAGATCACTGCCGGCCTGCGCGAACTCGAAGCGCATCCGCAGGTACGCGCCGTCGTGCTGTCGTCGACCGGCAAGAGCTTCTGTGCCGGCGCCGACCTGAACTGGATGAAACGCGCCGCCGGCTATTCGCCGGAAGAGAACCTGCGCGATGCGCGCAACCTGGCAACCTTGCTCTCTACCCTGAACGAACTTTCCAAGCCGACCGTCGCCCGTGTGCAGGGCCCGGCCTACGGCGGTGGCGTCGGTCTCGTCGCCGCCTGCGATATCGCCATCGCCACCTTCGATGCCCAGTTCGCGCTGACCGAGGTGAAGCTCGGCATCCTGCCGGCAGTGATCAGCCCCTACGTCATCGCCGCCATCGGCGAGCGCTACGCGCGCCGCTACATGCTCACCGCCGAGCGCTTCTCGGCGTCCGAGGCCTACCGCATCGGCCTGGTGCATGAGATCGTGCCGGACGAGGCCGGTCTCGACGAGGCCGTCGGCGAAGTGGTCGACGCGCTGTTGAAGAACGGGCCGAAGGCCCAGGGCGAGTGCAAGGCGCTGATCCGTGTTGTTTCCGGTCAGCCGATCGACGAGGCAACAATCGAGGAGACCGCGCAGCGCATCACGCGCGTGCGTGCCAGCGCCGAAGGAAAGGAAGGCCTCACTGCCTTCCTGGAGAAACGGAAACCGAACTGGATTAACAGCTAAACGCTTTCGACGCAGAGCTCGCAGAGACACAGAGGACGCAGAGGAAAGGCGTTTCTCAATATGTATTCCTGCGATCTCTGCGCCTCTGCGCCCTCTGCGTCAAAGGAGTTTTATGTTTAACAAGCTACTGATTGCCAATCGCGGCGAGATCGCCTGCCGCGTCATCAAGACCGCCCGCCGTATGGGCGTGCGCACCGTCGCCGTCTATTCCGAGGCCGACGCCAATGCGCGCCACGTGCGCCTCGCCGATGAGGCCGTGTGCATCGGCCCGGCGGCCGCGCGCGAATCGTACCTGGTCGTGGACAAGATCATCGATGCCGCCAAACGGACCGGTGCCCAGGCCATCCATCCGGGCTACGGTTTCCTCTCCGAGAACGCCGACTTCGCCGAGCGTTGCGCGACGGAAGGCCTGATTTTCGTCGGCCCGCCGGCCGCATCGATCCGCGCCATGGGCTCGAAGTCGGCGGCGAAATCGCTGATGGAGAAGGCCAGTGTGCCGCTGACGCCGGGCTATCACGGCGACAATCAGGAGCCCGCCTTCCTCAAGGCGCAGGCCGACGCCATCGGTTACCCGGTGCTGATCAAGGCCAGCGCCGGCGGTGGCGGCAAGGGCATGCGACTGGTCGAGAAGGGCGAGGATTTCGAGGCGTCGCTGGCGTCGTGCCAGCGCGAGGCCAAATCCTCGTTCGGCGACGACCGCGTGCTGGTCGAGCGCTACGTGACGCGGCCGCGCCACATCGAGATCCAGATCTTTGCTGACAGCCAGGGCAACGGTGTTTACCTGTTCGAGCGCGACTGCTCGGTGCAGCGCCGCCACCAGAAGGTGCTGGAAGAAGCGCCTGCGCCCGGCATGAGCGAGGCACGCCGTCGTGAGATGGGCGAAGCCGCCGTGGCGGCTGCCAAGGCCGTCGGTTACGTCGGTGCCGGTACCGTTGAATTCATCGCCGAACAGGACGGCCGGTTCTACTTCATGGAAATGAACACCCGCCTGCAGGTCGAGCATCCGGTGACCGAGATGATCAGCGGGCAGGATCTGGTCGAGTGGCAACTGCGCGTCGCTTCCGGCGAAGCGTTACCGCTGCGCCAGGACCAGCTGCAGATCCGCGGCCACGCGCTGGAAGCGCGCATCTATGCCGAGGACGCGAACAAGGGTTTCCTGCCGTCCACCGGCAAGCTGGTGCATCTGTCGCCGCCGGCCGAGAGCCTCAACGTGCGCGTCGACACCGGCGTCGAGGAGGGCGACGAGATCACGCCGCACTACGACCCGATGATCGCCAAGCTGATCGTCTGGGACGAGCACCGTGACGGCGCGCTGGCGCGCATGCGCCGCGCGCTCGCCGACTACCGTGTCGTCGGCGTCACGACCAACATCGATTTCCTGTCGCGTCTTGTGGCCTGTCCGGCCTTCACGAGTGCCGACCTCGACACCGGGCTGATCGAGCGCAGCCGCAGTTTCCTTTTTCCGGAAGCGGCAGCAACCCCGAAGGAAGTACTGCAGTTGGCCGCAGTTGGCGAGCTGCTCTACGAAGCGCATCAGGCCCGCGAGCAGGCGAAGGGCAGCGGCGATCCCTGGTCGCCCTGGCATGCCCGCGACGGCTGGCGCCTCAACCTGCAGGCGAACCGCATGATCGGCTTCCGCGATGGTGAAGCGCTGGTCGAGGTACAGGTCGCCTATGGCCGCGATCACTGGCAGCTTTCCGTGCAGGGCGAAACCGTGCTGGCCCGCGGCAGGAAACTTGATGGCGATCGCTTTGCCGTCGAACTCGATGACCGCCGGCTGATCGCCAGCGTCATCGCCACCGGCACCAAGCGTCACGTCTTCCTCAACGGACAGACCTGGGTCGTCGAACGCGACGATCCGCTGCATCTGGTTGAGGCCGGTGGTGCCCATGGCGGAGGCCTGACCGCGCCGATGCCGGGCAAGGTCGTCGCGCTGCTGGCGCAGCCGGGGGCGAAGGTCGAGAAAGGCGCGCCGCTGCTGATCCTGGAAGCGATGAAAATGGAGCACACCATCACCGCGCCGAAGAACGGCACGGTCAAGGCCTTCTGCTACGCTGCCGGGGATCAGGTGGCCGATGGCGCCAGCCTGGTGGAGTTTGAAGAGGAGAAGTAGATGAGCCTGCCGAGAAGCGTGAAGATCGTCGAGGTTGGCCCGCGCGACGGCCTGCAGAACGAGAAGCAGCTGGTGCCGACCGAGGTCAAGGTCGAACTGATCGAGCGTCTTGCCGATGCCGGCCTGCAGGTTGTCGAGGCAACGTCCTTCGTCTCGCCGAAGTGGGTGCCGCAGATGGGTGACAACGCCGAGGTGATGAAGGCTGTGCACAGGAAGGAGGGCGTCGTTTATCCGGTGCTGGCGCCGAACCTGAAGGGCTTCGATGCTGCGGTCGAGGCGGGTGCGACCGAGGTCGCCGTGTTCGGCGCCGCCTCCGAAGCTTTCTCGCAGAAGAACATCAACTGTTCGGTCGCCGAGAGCATCAAGCGCTTCGAGCCGGTGATCTGCGCGGCGCTGGCGCTGGACATGAAGGTGCGCGGCTATGTCTCCTGCGTCGTCGGCTGCCCGTACGAGGGCGCCGTTGCGCCGGAAAAGGCGGCCGAGGTTGCGCAGCGGTTGTTCGAGATGGGCTGCTACGAGGTGTCGCTCGGCGACACCATCGGTGTCGGCAACCCGGTCTCGGTGCAGCGCATGATCGAAGCCTGTGCCCGCACGGTACCGATGAACAAGCTGGCCGGGCACTACCACGACACCTACGGCATGGCGATCGCCAACATCTACGCATCGATGGAGCTCGGCATGCGCGTCTTCGACAGCTCCGTGGCCGGCCTGGGCGGTTGCCCGTACGCCGCCGGCGCGTCAGGGAACGTTGCCACCGAAGATGTCGTCTACCTGCTGAACGGATTGGGTATCGAGACGGGTATCGATATGGACAAGCTCCTGGCCGCCGGCCAGTTCATCCTCGGGCATCTCGGCCGCGAGCCGTCGTCGAAGGCGGCGCGGGCCCTGTGGGCAAGGCAAGGGACGGGTTGCGCATGAGCATCGCCTCTCCCTGCGTTAACGTCTGCCGCATGAATGCCGACAACACCCTCTGCGTCGGCTGCCATCGCACGCTCGACGAGATCGCACAGTGGAGCCGCGCTTCCGACGACGCAAAGGCAGCAATCCTCGCTGCAGTGGAGAAGCGGCGCACCGGACACGCCCCCGCCGGTGCCGGCCATCGTGCGGATGCCAATCGCTGACGATCCGATGACGGAAGAAGACCCCTATCTCTGCGTCGGCATCTGCATGGCCGATCCCGATTCCGGTTATTGCCTCGGCTGCGGCCGGCCGCCGTTGCCGGTCCCGGCCGGCGCTGTCGTCGTCGAGGCGGTCAAGCCTGCCGCTGCCGAGCCGGCGCCGACCGCCGGCGATCCCGATACCCCGGCATGAGCAGCGTTCCGGTCAAGCTGCCCGACAGCGTGCTCGTGCTCGAGCGCGGCTGGCTGTCGTCGAACAACATCGTCTTTTTCGATGGCGATTCGGCGGCACTGGTCGATAGCGGCTACGTCAGCCACGCGGCGCAGACGCTGGCCCTGCTCGAACGTGCATTGGACGGTCGCTGCCTGACGCGGCTGATCAACACCCATTCGCACTCCGACCACATCGGCGGCAATGCGGCCGTTCAGGCGGCACATCATTGCCATATCACGGTACCGCAGGGAATCGCCGCGACCATTGCCGAATGGGATGAGGATGCCCTGCTGCTCTCGCCGCTCGGTCAGCGTGCCGCGCGGTTCACCCATGATGCGACCTACGCTGCCGACGACAGCTTCGTGCTCGGCGACCTCGCCTGGCAGGCGCTGGCGGTACCCGGTCACGACATGGACGCACTGGCGCTGTACAACCCGGAGCAGCGCCTGCTGATTTCCGGCGATGCCCTGTGGCAGGACGGCTTCGGCGTCGTCTTCGCCGAACTGCTGGGCAACCCGGATGGCCTGCGCGTCACGCGCGCCACGCTGGAAATGCTGGCACGGTTACCGATCGATGTCGTGATACCGGGCCATGGTGCGCCGTTCGCCGACGTGCCGGAAGCCTTCGAGCGCGCCTTCCGCCGCCTGGCCGCCTTCGAACAGAACATCGAGCGTCTGGCGAGGCATGCGCTCAAGGTAATGCTCGCGTTCTTCATGCTGGAGAAGCGCCAGATCCGGCGCGATTCGCTCGCCGGTTTTCTCTCCGGACTCTCCTTTGTCTCCAGCGTCAATGCACGCTATCTCGGTTACGACGACGAGGCGCTGGCCGACTGGCTGGCGACCGATCTCGTCCGGGCGGGCGTCCTGCGGGAAGACGACGGCCTGCTGATCGCCCGCTAGCGAGACGTGTCGGGCTCCGGCGACAGTTGGCGCATAATGGTGGGTATCACCTATAACAGCGGCTGGCTGGTTTCATTTTCTGGAAGGAAATCCTCATGGACAAATCGATGATCAAGGGCGTCGTCATCGGCGGCGCCGTCGTCACGGCGCTGGCTGCCGGCGGCATGACGGGCTACAAGGCGATGAGCAAACCTGTTTTTGCGGAAGTGCTGGCCGCGAAAGAGGTGAAGGAAACGATCAAGACGCCGCGCGAGGAATGTGAGGACGTTCCGGTCACGAAAAAGGCCCCGGTCAAGGACGAGCATCGCATCGCCGGCACGGCGATCGGCGTCGTGGCGGGCGGTCTCCTCGGCAGCACCATCGGTGCCGGCACGGGCAAGACCGTGGCGACGGTGGCGGGCGCGGCCGCGGGCGGCTATGCCGGCAATCGTGTGCAGAAGAACATGCAGGACAAGGATGTCGAAACGACTACCGAGCGTCGTTGCAAGACGGTTTACGACACGTCGGTGAAGCATCATGGCTACGACGTTACCTATCGCCTGAACGGCAAGGAAGATGTGGTGCGCATGAACCACAATCCGGGCACACAAATTCCGGTCAAGGACGGCAAGCTGGTCCTCGACCCACCGGCGAAGAGCTGAACCTGCCGGTGATGAGAGGCCTGCGGCCGACTTCCTGGGGGGGCGTGCATCGCCCGCAATCCGCGCTGTTGCTGGCGCTGCTGCCGGCGCTCGCCGGCGAGGCCGTTGCCCAGTCGCAGTGGATGATGGTCGGGCGCAACGTTGACCTGCGCCTCTTCGTCGACCGCGGCAACATCGTGCGTGAAGGCGACATCGCCACCATGCAGCAACTGGTCGACTACACGAGTGCGCAATGGGTCGGGCAGAAGGTGATCATGTCGGTGCGCAACGTCGTCGAGTACGACTGTGCGAAGCGCAAGGTGCGCACGGTCGCCGGTGCCGGCTACAGCGAGCAGTTGATGCGTGGCATTCCGGTCAGCGAAGAGCGCCTGCCGGCTGCCGAATGGCTGGAGGTACCGGCAGGCGGCACTCCGGAACAATTGTGGAAAATCGCCTGCGGGCGTGAGTGAACGCAAGTCCGGGGGCGTTGGCGTACCGGCCGCTAATGGGCAATCCGGGTCAGTGCGCCTTTCTCGAGCTTGACCCGGTCGCCTGACAGGAAGGCCGGTTTTTCCCCGTACTTCACGTGCCGGACCTCGCCGCTGTCCATGCGCACCGTGACCTGGTACTCCGTTTTTTCCTTGACCTTCTTCTCGACCTGATGCCCGGCATAAGCGCCGCCGGCAACACCGGCGACCGTCGCCACGGTCTTGCCGCTGCCGCGGCCGATCTGGTTGCCAAGCAGGCCGCCGGCGACACCACCGGCCACGGCGCCGAGACCGCTGCCTTCCCCTTCGACCTTGACTTCACGGACGTCGGTGACCTGCCCGCAGGTGGTGCAGGCGGCGTGCGCCGAGCCCCCTGCTACAAGGGCGAAAGTGATGAAAAGGGCGCGCAGTGTCTTTTGCATGATTCGTCCTCCATGTGCCGATGGCAAACGTCGATCCTACCCGCGCCACAGGGGTGTCGCCGCATTCCTTGCAGGCCGTATAATCCGCCGGCAGTCTGAGTTACTGCTTCGGAAGCGCGGCGCTGCCATGTGCCGTACGTAAGCTGCCGCGTTACCCGCGCGGCGGCGGTTGACCCACTTTTCGGGAGCCTTGCCATGAACCATCCCCTGCGTCGCCTGGCGCTCAAGGGCGCGTTTGCATTCGCGCTTGTCTCAACCCTCACCAGTCCCGTCATCGCACAGGATACCGTCCTGCGCGTCTCCGCCATCCCGGACGAGGCCCCGACCGAACTGCAGCGCAAGTTCGCGCCGCTCGGCAAGTACCTGGAAAAGGAAACCGGCCTCAAGGTCCAGTTCACGCCAGTCTCCGACTACGCGGCCGTGGTCGAGTCGCTGGCAACGAAGAAGCTCGACCTCGCCTGGCTTGGCGGCTTCACCTTCGTGCAGGCGAAGATCCGCACCAACGGCACCGCCATTCCGATCGTGCAGCGTGAGGA
>Ga0268298_10000572_pt1 | contig 47402 bp, 42 predicted proteins | sample WWTPWeurt_MetaG_FD_194462 | JGI IMG/M metagenome (GOLD analysis project Ga0268298, IMG submission 194462) | Activated sludge microbial communities from WWTP in Nijmegen, Gelderland, Netherland - WWTP Weurt | ecosystem: Engineered > WWTP > Aerobic digester > Activated sludge | place...
CGTCGCCGGCCTATGTCGCACGCGTGGCGGCGAAATTCGACGACGACGGTACGGGCCGGCGCGGCAACCTTGCGGCGGTCGTGAGAGCCGTGCTGCTCGACGTCGAGGCGCGGCCGGCCACGGTCACGGAGACCACCGGCAAGGTGAAGGAGCCGCTGCTGCGGCTCACGCAGCTCTGGCGGGCGTATGACGCGAAGTCCGCGAACGGCCAGTACCGTATCGGCCCGATCGCCTTCGTCTTCGGCCAGGGCCCGCTGCAGGCGCCCTCGGTGTTCAACTTCTTCAGCCCCTTCCATGCGCCGCCGGGCGAGATCGCGGACCAGGGCCTCGTCGCGCCCGAGCTGCAGATCGCAACCGAGTACCTGAATACGACGACGACCAACACCTTCTACAACGTGATCTTCTACTGGAACTCGACCGTCCCGGGGCTGCCCGCGGAGGCCGTCGTCATGGACTTCGCGCGGGAGGTCGCGCTCGCCGGCGACGCCGAGGGGCTCGTGAACCGGATCGCCGCGAAGCTGCTCGGCGGGCCGATCTCGGCGACGCTGAAGGCCGAGGCGAAGGCGGCCGTCGAGCGGGTGCCCGCCACGAGCGCTGGACAGCGCGTGTCGGAGGCGATGTACCTCATCGCCACCTCGCCCGAATACGTCGTGAGCCGCTGAGAGAGACGCCATGAACCACATGACCCGACGTCGATTCATGAAGGCCCTCGGCGCCGGCGGACTCGCCTATGCCGTGGGCCGCAGCCCGGGCACCGTGTGGGCGCAGGCCGCGGGCGTCGGCGGATTCAGCGACTACAAGGCGCTCGTCTGCGTGTTCCTGCTCGGCGGCAACGACTCCTGGAGCATGGTCGTGCCGCGCTCGGAGGCCGAATACGCCGCCTATGCCGAGTCCCGGCAGAACCTCGCGATCCCGCTTGACCAGTTGCTGCCGATCAATGCGGTCAACGGCCATGGCGTGCTCTACGGCATGCACCCCGCCATGCCGGGCCTCGCCGACCTCTTCGAGTCGTCGCGCTGCGCGGTCGTGGCCAACGTGGGCCCGCTCATCGTGCCGACGACCCTGGAGCAGTATGCGGCGGGCGCGGTGCCGCTGCCGCCGCAGCTCTTCTCCCACAACGACCAGCAGGGCCAGTGGCACAGCCTGCGTGGCGAGGCCACATCCAGCTCGGGATGGGCCGGCCGCATCGCCGACGTGCTCGCGAGCCAGGTCCCGTCGCAGCCGCTTGCGCTCAACGTCTCGCTGTCGGGAAGCACGCTGTTCCAGGCGGGTGCCGTGGCGACGCCGTACGTCATGGGCGCGGAGGGCGCGACGACATTCAACGGACTCGGATCGGGCGGCGCGGCGGCCGCGCGCCGGGCCGCCTTCGAGAGCGTCGTCAATGCGACCTACGGATCGGTCTACGAACGCGGCTTCGCCGACGTGCAGAAGCGCGCGCTCAGGTATGCGGACCTCGTGAACGCCGCGCTCGCCGCGGCGCCGCCCCTCGCCGCGCCGTTCCCCGGCGGGTCGCAGCTCGCGACACAGCTGCAGACGGTGGCGCGCATGATCGCGGTGCGCGAGCGGCTCGGCATGTCGCGACAGGTGTTCTTCGTCGCAACCGGCGGTTTCGACACGCACGACAACCAGCTCGAGGACCAGCCGGGCCTGCTCGGCGACGTGAGCGCGAGCCTCGCGGCCTTCCACGCCGCCACCGTCGAACTCGGCGTCGCCTCGAACGTCACGACATTCACCCAGTCCGATTTCGGCCGCACGCTCACCTCGAACGGCGATGGCAGCGACCACGCCTGGGGTGGCATCCAGCTCGTGATCGGCGACGCGGTGAAGGGGCGCAGCTTCTACGGCTCGTATCCCGTGCTCACGATCGGCGGCCCGGAGGACGTGGGCGGCGGGCGGTTCATCCCGGCCGTTTCCGCAGACCAGTACGCGGCGACGCTGTCGCGGTGGTTCGGCGTGGACGAGAGCCAGATCCCGACCATTGCGCCGTCGATCGGCAATTTCGCCGAGACCGACCTCGGTTTCCTGATGACCTGAGCCGCGCGGCACGGCGACGGGCAGGCACGGGACAGCCGGCGGCAACGGGACGGCCGGCGGTGACGCCGACGGCGCGCCCGGTCCGTGGATCACCCGCATCGCGAGCGTGAGACCCCACAGGCAGTGCTGACCGATGACCGCTGCGAAGCCCTCGGAGCAGAGCACGTGCGCATGCGAGACGACCGCCGCCGAGTTGACCGCGAAGAGCGCCGCCACACTCGGTGTTCAGAGATCTGGAATGGCGCGCCCGACAGGATTCGAACCTGTGACCTTCGCCTTCGGAGGGCGACACTCTATCCAACTGAGCTACGGGCGCGCGTCTGGAGCCCCGAAAAGGGGGCGGGAATCATAGCCTCGCTCCCATTTCCCGTCCATTTGCGGGCCGGTCCGGTCATCGCCGCACGGCCAGGCCCGCCCCGCGCCCCGAGCCGAGGGGCCACGGTATACTCCGCGGCCCTGCCCTCTCTGCCGCCCGGAGTGAGCCTGTGAGCGCTGCGCAAGACCGAAAATTCTTCGATACCTTCATGCTGGTCCTCGGCATCCTGGCCGCAGTGACGATTGGTCTCCTGGTGCTCGCCGGGATCGTCTCGGACCGCACCGCGAAGGTCTTCCACGAGCAGGATCCGCTCAAGCAGGAAGAGACGCTCGACCGCATCGCCCCCGTGGCGCGCGTCGCGGTCGCGGGCCAGGACAACTCGGCGCTCGCCGCGCCGACCGCCGCGCCGGCCGCCGCGGCCGCGGACCTGCCAGGCGACCAGGTCTATCAGCAGGTCTGCACGGCCTGTCATGGCGAGGGCGTCGCGGGCGCACCGAAGACGGGCGACCATGCCACCTGGGCCCCGCGTATCGCGCAGGGCGCCGACACGCTGCACAAGCACGCGATCGAAGGTTTCCAGGGCAAGACCGGCTTCATGCCGCCGAAGGGTGGCCGGACCGACCTGTCCGACCAGTCCGTCATCAACGCCGTCGACTACATGACGTCGCAGGTGAAGTGACGCGAGGCTGACGCCCGCAGCTCCGGTGACACACCGGGACGCATCGCCGGCCGCGCCGCCGGGAGGGTGGCCACAATGGCTGATTCGAAGCACGTCCGCTCCACAGGCCGCGCCGGGTCGACGCTCGCCGCCGGCGTCGCGACGCTGGTGCTGCTCGGCAGTTGCACCGCCACGCCGCCGCCCGAGCCGGACTCGATGCGCGACCCGCAGGCGAACTTTGCCGCCTACCACACGTTCGGCTGGACGGCGCCGGCCAGCGCGCCGGACGCGAGCGACGAGCCGCTGAAACTGCTCGATGGCAACCTGCGCGACTCGATCGCGACCGAGATGAAGCGTCGCGGCTACATGCCAGCACCGGCCGGTACGACGCCCGACCTGCGCATGACCTATGAGACGGCGAGCGCCGACAAGCTCGCGAACAACCCGGTCCGCGTCGGGATCGGCATCGGCAGTTGGGGCGGCAACGTCGGCGGCTCGGTCAACGTCGGCAGCCCGAGCGTACGCCAGTACAAGGAAGGGACGCTGGTCGTGCACGCGATCGACACGGCGCGCAATGCGGAAGTCTGGCAGGGCCGCGTATCGGGCAAAGTCACCAAGGGCAGTCTCGAGCCACCCGCGATCGCCCAGGCCGTCGCCATCGCCATGAAGGGCTTCCCGAGCCGCAACTAGAACCAGGGGAACCAGGGGGTCTGACCCCAATCAAGATTTTCTTGACAGAGCGTCAGTCAAGAAAATTTTGATTGGGGTCAGACCCCCTGGTTCCCCCTGGTTCCCTCAGTCCTCCGACTGCCGGAAATCGACACCGAGGCTGCGCAGCTTGCGATAGAGGTGCGTGCGCTCCATGCCGACGCGCTTGGCGAGCTGCCCCACCTTGCCGTTGCAGAGCTGCAGTTGCTGCGTCAGGTACGCGCGCTCGAAATGCTCGCGGGCCTCGCGCAGCGGCAGCGCGAGCAGATCCTGCTTGACCAGCGGCTCGTCGACCGGCGCCTGCGAGGTGATCTCCCGCTCGATCTCCTCGAGCCGGATCTCCTCCGGCCCGCCCCGGATCAGCAGCCGGTGCACGAGGTTCTTCAGCTCGCGGATGTTGCCGGGCCACGGGTAGTTGCGCAGCCGGTTCTGGGCAGCGACACCGAAGCGGCGGAACGCCAGGCGCTCATCGTCGACGAGGCGGTCGACGTAGTAGCGCAGCAGCTCGGGCACGTCTTCCGCATACTCGCGCAGCGGCGGAATCCGCAGCGTCAGCACGTTGATGTTCGACAGCAGGTCGAGCCGGAACGGCACGACGCCACGCGTCTCGAAACCCGGCTGCGCCGAGGAAACGATCCGCGCGTCGAACCGCACCGGCACGCGACCACCCTGGCGCATGAAGCTGCCCGACTCGACGGTCGCGAGCAGCAGGCGTTGCGCGATCGGCAGCAGGTCCTCGAGTCCGTTGATGAACAGCACGCCGCCCTGCGCCTGCTCGAGCACGCCCGGCGCGACGGGACCGCCTGCTTCGGTGCCGAGCAGCACTTCCTCGGCGTTGCCGTCGGTGATCGCCCCGGCAACGACGCCGATGAACGGCCCCGACGAGCGGACGCTCATCGCATGGATATAGCGGGCAAACGCCTCGCGGCCAGTGCCTGGCTCGCCGAGCACCAGTACGGGCGCCTCGTGCGGCGCGATCTGCTTGACCTGATCGCGGAGGTCGCGCATCAGCCGGCTGCGCCCCACCGGGGCGATCAGCGGCGGCACGAGCGTGCGCGAGGCCCGCTGCCGGCGCTTGCCGTCATCGAGTGCGCGCTGCACCGTGCGCAGCAGCTTCGCCAGCGACAGCGGCTTCTCGACATAGTCGACCGCGCCGAGACGCGTGGCCTCGACGGCCGTCTCGACCGTGCCGTGGCCCGACATCATCACGACGGGTGCCGTCAGGCCCTGCGCCTGCCATTCCCGCAGCAGACTGATACCGTCCGTGTCGGGCATCCAGATGTCCAGCAGCACGAGGTCCGGGAGCTGCGCGCCGCAGGCGGCGCGAGCCTCCGCGGCATTGGCTGCCGTGTCGACGGCATAGCCTTCCTCCGCAAGGATCTCGCGGACGAGTTCACGGATGTCGTTCTCGTCGTCGACGACGAGGATGCGCGCGTTGCTCATGCGCGTTCTCTCCTTTGCTCGGATGGCCCGCGGCCGTGTGCGCCGTCGGCCTGATGATGCAGCGGCAGGTCGACGCAGACGCGCGCGCCGCCGCCCGGACGATTGTCCGCCTCGATGTGCCCGCCGTGCTCCTCGACGATCCGGCGGACGATGGCGAGCCCGAGCCCGGTGCCCTTCGCCTTGGTCGTCACGTAAGGCTCGAACACCTGCCCGATCATCTCGCGCTGGAAGCCCGGTCCGTCGTCCTCGACGGCGATCTCGACGACCTCGGCCTCACCGCGCAGCGCGCGCCGCGTCGTCACGCTGATCGAGCCGGCGCCCTGGCCCTCGAGCGCCTCGACAGAGTTGATCAGCAGGTTGTTCAGCAGCTGCCGCAACCGGCCGGGATCGACCACGACGACGTCGAGCGCGGGGTCGAGGTCGACCTTCAGCCGCACGTTGCGGGCCGCGCCCTGCGCGCGATAGAGATCGGTGACCTCGACGACCATGCGGTTCAGGTCGACGGCCGTCATCTCGAGACGCGGCGCGCGGGCATACTCGCTGAACGCGTTGACCATCTCCTTCATCGCCTCGACCTGCTGCACGATGGTCTCGGTCGAGCGCTCGAGCACCTGCGCATCCTTGGGGTCGTGCATGGCCGGCAGCAGACGGTGCCGGATGCGTTCGGCCGACAGGCGGATCGGCGTGAGCGGGTTCTTGATCTCGTGCGCGAGCCGGCGCGCCACCTCGCCCCAGGCCGCTTCGCGCTGCGTCCGCAGCAACGCCGTGATGTCGTCGAACACCAGCACGTAGCCGCCGGGCTCCTCACCCTCGCCGGGCAGCGGCGTGCACGCGCACATGACGATGCGGCGCACGGTGCCGGCCTGCAGCGTGAACTGCTCGCGCCACTCGATCACGCCGGCTTCGAGGCGCTGGCGACAGGCACCGGCGAACTGCCGCGCGATGCCCTGTGGCTCGGTGCCAACCGAGTCGAACGCGGCGCCCACGCGTGCCTCGACGTCGTCGCCGAGGATCATGCCGGCCGCGCGGTTGGCGGTGCGGATGCGCCAGTCGCGCTCGAGCGAGATCACGCCGGTCGACAGGCGCGCAAGGATCACCGCCAAGTTCGCGCGCTCGGTCTCCGCGGCCTGCTGCGCGCTGCGCGATTCCTCCCGCGCGCGACGCAGGCGCCTGGTCATGTCGTTGAACGAGTGGACGAGAAAGCCCATCTCGTCGTGCGAGGTGAGCGGCAGCCTGGTGTCGAGATCGCCCTGCGCGACCGCGCGCGTGCCCTGCACGAGGTCCTGGATCGGCTGCACCAGCCGCTGTGCCGTGAAAATCGCACCGTACCACGCGGCGAGCAGCGACAGCAGCAGCACGACGGTCAGTGTCAGGATGAAGCTCGCCTTCAGCGGACGCCGCAGATAGTCCTTTTCGCCGAACTGCTTGTAGGCGGCCTGCACGGTGTCGGCCAGCGCGCCGAGGCGCTCGGCGACCGGGTACAGACCCTGCAGCACCATGCGCTCCTGCCCGGGCAGGCCCGCGGCGATCGGCACCGCCGTGCGGATCAGGTAACCGCCCTCGGGCTGCGGCTCGAGACTGACGAACGGCTGGCCCTGCCGCACCTGCAGCAACACCTCGCCGGGCACGTCCTCGGGCACGATGTCGGCGGACAGGCCCTTGCTCACGGCGATGATCGCGCCGGCGTCGGTGGCGACCGTGAGTTCGACCGCGCCGAGCTGGCGACGATACGTCTCCAGCAGTCCCGGCATCGTAGCGGCGGACGCACCGAGTTCATCGGCCGCGGCCGCGGTGTCGGCAAGGTGCTCGCGCATGCGCACCTCGAGCGCCGAGCGCGACAGCACGAGCGCATCGTCGAGGCTGCTGCGGATCTCGACGTTGAACCAGCTGTCGATGCCACGGTTCAGGAACTGCACGGCGAAGAAGTACACGAGCAGGATCGGCAGCGTCGCGAGCACGCCGAAGATCCATACCATGCGCGCCTTCAGCCGCGAGCCGATCACGTGGCCGCGCCAGTCGCGGATGAGCTGCGCGAGTTTGGCCCCGAGCAGGCCGACCAGCACCGCGAGGCCGGCGATGTTGACCATCAGGATCCACGGGTGCAGCCGGCTGAACTGATCCGAGTTCTGCGCGGTCTGCGCCATGAACAGGATGGCGGCGAGCCACAGCAGGCCGCCGATGCCCACCGTCACGGCGGACGCGGCGCGTCTCAGGGTCGGAGCGTCCATGACTCCCACTCGCTCTCGCCGCTCCAGTCGTCGGCCCAGAACAGCAACCAGCCGAAGGCGTCGGGTGCCGTGCTCAGGTCGAGCACCGCGCGGACGCGTCCGAAGTAGACGAGGCCCGGCGACAGCAGCGCCGCGTCGAGGATCGGAAGGTCGCGGATTTCGCCGAGCCGGGCGAGCGCCATGTCGAGCGAGCCGTAGTCGTGCTGCTCGCCGGTGTTGAGGTTGCGCACGAGCCAGCGCTGGCTCAACGCGTGATAGCTGACCTCGTAGCGCTGGGCCAACGCGGCAACTTGCGCGTCGGGCAGATAGCGTCGCTCGCGGTCGACGACGATCTCGTAGTCGAGCCGCAGCGTGAGACCGGATTCGACGGCCTTCCGCGCGGAGTCGGACAGCGCGAGGTCGAGTCGGGCGTCGAGCGTATAGACGCCTTCGTCGAGCCCCACCGCGACCTCGCGCAGGACCGGCGTCTCAGCTCGCGCCACGCCTCCGAAAACGCCGAACGTTGCAATTACGCACACCGCCGCCTGCCAGGTCCGGCGCGCCAAACATGGCGGTTTCGACACAGTGGCGGACAGGCTGTAGCGCATTGCCAACAATCATAGCGACTTGCCCAGGCAAGCATAATAGAACCCGTCCATGTGGGCCTCCCCGGGCAGCACCTGGTAGCCCGGGCCGGCGCCGGGGGGGCGGGCCGGCCATGCGCACGTGAGTTCGGGCGTCAGGTCGCGAGCTGCGGGCGTGCGGGTCAGGAAGCCGGCGACGACCGCTTCGTTCTCGGCCGCGAGCACCGAGCAGCTCGTGTACAGCAGCCGCCCGCCGGGCCGCAGCACCGCCCACGTGGCTGCGAGCAGGTCGGCCTGCCTCCGGGCCAGCGCCGGCAGGTCCCGGGCGCGTCTGAGGATCTTGATGTCCGGATGACGTCGGATCACGCCCGTGGCCGAGCAGGGCACGTCCAGCAGGATGCGGTCATAGGGCACGCCGTCGTGCCAGGCCGTCACGTTCGCGACGTCCGCCGTCACGAGGGTTGCCTGCAGGCCGAGTCGCCCGAGGTTCTCGCGAACCCGGTCGAGCCGGCCGGCCGCGACGTCCAGGGCCGTGACCTGCGCCTGTCCCGCCGTGCGCTCGAGGACGTGGCAGGTCTTGCCGCCGGGCGCCGCGCAGGCGTCGAGAATCCGCTCGCCGGGCTGCGGCGCGAGCAGCTCGACCGCGAGCTGCGCCGCGGCGTCCTGCACCGACAGGCGGCCCTCGGCGAACCCCGGCAGCGAACGCACGTCGACCGGCGGCGCAACACGCAGGGCATCGGGCGCGAACGGGTGCGGGTCGACGTCGAACCCGGCCTCGCGCAGTTCCGCAGTGGCCTGTTCGACGTCGCTTCGCTGCCGGTTGACGCGCACCCAGAGCGGTGGATGCTCGTTGTTCGCATCGAGCGTGGCGAGTGCCGCCTCGCGGCCGCGGTCGCGCTGCAATGCCTCGACGAACCAGCGCGGATGCGAGGTGCGCAGCGCGACGTCGCGGTCCACTGCGTGCAGTACCGCGTCCTTCTCGCGCTGGAAGCGCCGCAGGATCGCGTTGACCAAGCCCGCGGCCCTCTCGAAGCCGAGCACGCGCGCGGCGCTGACTGTCTCCGAAACGGCCGCGTGCTCCGCGGTCTCGCCCGCGAGGAGCTGGTAGAGGCCGATCTCGAGCAGTGCCCGCAACGGCGGCTGGAGCCGGTCGGGGGGGGACGTCGCGAGCGCTTTCAGTACGGCGGCGAGCCGGAAGTGCCAGCGCAGCGTCCCGTAACACAGTGACCGCTTCAACCCGCGGGCCGAGCCCAGGTCGGCTTCGGCGGCGAGCAGCTCATCGAGCGAGCGGCCCTGGTCGACGACGGCCGCGATGATGCTCGCCGCGGCGGCACGCACCGCGGCAGGCCCGCGCGCGTTCACGCGGTCCCCGTGCCGAAGCGCGCCCCGGCCAGGTTGCGCGCGTTGAGCACATCGTGCGCCGGCAGGGGCTTGCGTCCGGGCCACTGCAGTTGCAGCAGTTCCAGCTCGCCGTCGCCGGTCGCGACCACGATGCGACCCGGCACGTCGAGCACCGTGCCTGGGGTCAGACCCCGGTTAAGAATTTCTTGACTTGGGGTCAGACCCCTGCCTGGGGTCTGACCCCAAGTCAAGAAATTCTTAACCGGGGTCTGACCCCAGACACAACGTTGCGCGGACCAGACGCGCACGGGCTCGCCATCGAGCGTGGTCTCGGCGACCGGCCAGGGATTGAACGCGCGCACCTGGCGATCGATGTCGACGGCCGGACGCAACCAGTCGATGCGCGCCTCCTCCTTGCGGATCTTCGCGGCATAGGTCGCGCCCTCGTCCGGCTGGGCCTGCGGTTGGAGTCGCCCGCCCGCCCAACCGGCGACCGCCTCGACGATGGCCTCGGCGCCGAGCCGCGCCAGCCGATCGTGCAATTCGCCGGCCGTCTCCCGGGGCCCGACCGCGACCACCCGGCGCAGCAGTTCCGGCCCCGTGTCGAGGCGCGCCTCCATGCACATGATCGAGATGCCGGTACGCGCGTCGCCGGCGAGCAGGGCACGCTGGATCGGCGCGGCACCGCGCCAGCGCGGCAGCAGCGATGCGTGAATGTTGAGACAGCCGAGACGCGGGACGTCGAGCACGGCCTGCGGCAGGAGCAGCCCGTAGGCGACGACGACCATGAGGTCGGGTGCGAACGCGGCCAGCCGCGCCTGGGCCTCGGCCGTCCGGAGCGTCGCAGGCTGCTCGACCGCGAGCCCAAGCGCGAGCGCCCGCTGCTTGACCGGACTCGCGGTCAGCGCGCGGCCGCGCCCGGCCGGCCGGTCCGGCTGTGTGTAGACCGCGACGATCGAATGTCCGGCCGCGTGCAACGCCTCGAGCGCCGGGACCGAGAACTCGGGTGTGCCGGCAAAGACGATGCGCAGCGGGGACGGCGTCAAGCGGACGAGTTCCTCGCCGGCACCGGAACGGCCGCGCGTTCCTTGCGCTCCTTCTCCAGCTTCCTGCGGATGCGGTTGCGCTTGAGCTCGGAGAGGTAATCGACGAACAGCTTGCCCTCGAGGTGATCCAGCTCGTGCTGGATGCAGACCGCGAGCAGACCGTCGGCTTCGATCTCGAACGGCTCGCCGTCCCGGCCAAGTGCGCGGACACGGACTCTTTCCGATCGCGCCCGCAGCGTGTCGTAGATGCCGGGTACCGACAGGCAGCCTTCCTCGGCCTCGGTCGACCCTTCACGCTCGATGATCTGCGCATTGATGAACACGCGCGGCTCGGTCCGGTCGGGGGAGACGTCGGTCACGAGCACGCGCCGGTGCACGTCGACCTGCGTGGCGGCCAGCCCGATACCCTTCGCCGCGTACATCGTCTCGAGCAGGTCGTCGACGAGCTGGCGGACGGCCTCATCCACGACCGCGACCGGCTGCGCCCGGGTCCGCAGTCGGGGATCTGGATACTCGAGGATCGTGAGCTTCGCCATTCGTTTGAAAATACTGCTAAAGTTAAGCCACGCTTGAATTTGTCGCGCGAAAACCAGTGATCGGGCCGCGTCTTCCGTCCGCCGCATGGCGCGACTGAGACGTGGTCGGCAGCGGCCGCCCAAGGGGCCGGATTATAAGACGGCGGTCTCGACCCCGATACCAGACGGAGAAAGGGATGCAGCGTAACCCTCGAGCTGAGACGTCCATGGCGATGCCGCCGCGCGGCTGGTTGCGCGCCATCGTGCTGGCCGCCGCCCTCGCGGGCGCGGGTATTGGCTCCGGTGTCGTGCCAGTCACCGCGCAGGCGAAGGCCGACTCGGACCGCTCGATGTCCGTGCCGATCGCGGCCGACGCTCCCGAGCGCTATGTGGTCAAGCGCGGCGACACGCTGTGGGACATCTCGGCGATGTACCTCGAAGATCCGTGGTACTGGCCCGAGATCTGGTACGTCAATCCGTCCATCGCCAACCCGCACCTGATCTACCCCGGCGACGTGCTGTACTTCAGCTACGTCGACGGCAAGCCGCGCGTCTCGCTCGAGCGCGCCGCCACGGTCCGCCTCTCGCCCGAAGTCCGATCGTCGCCGCTCGACGGCGCGATCCGCGCGATCCCCTACGACGTGCTGATGAACTTCGCGGGTCGCCCGTCGCTGCTCGAGAAGGACCAGGTCAAGCAGGCGCCGTACGTGGTCGGCATGCGCGACCGTCACATCGTCGGCACCGAACTCAACGAAGTCTACGGCCGCGGCCTCGTCAAGCCCGCACCGGGCTCGCGCTACAGCATCATCAACGTCGGCGAGGAACTGCGCGATCCCGACGACGGCGACCTGCTCGGCTACATGGGTCATTTCGCGGGCGTGGGCGAGGTGCTGGCGAATACCGGCGCGGTCGTGCCGGGCAAGGAGTCGATATTCGACATGAAGCGCGAGGAGGAACTCGCGCACCTCAGGCTGTCCGAGGTCAGCCGCGAGGTCATGCAGGGCGACAAGCTCTTCCCGGCCGCGGTCGAGGTCGGCGAGGACTTCGTCATCTCGCTGCCGAAGGACGCACAGGTGCTCGGCCAGGTCGTCGCCATCGTCGACGGTGTGCACGTCGGGGGCAAGTACCAGGTTGTCGCGATCAACCGCGGCAAGAAGCACGGCCTCCAGCCCGGCAACGCGCTCGGCGTCTTCCACCGTGGCGAACAGATCCGCGATCGCTACGACCGCACGAACTGGTCGGCATGGACGGCGAACTACGACAAGGTGCGTCTGCCCGACGAGCGCAGCGCGACGATCATGGTCTTCAAGGTCTACGGCCGCATGAGCTACGGGCTCGTGATGGAGTCCTCGCAGGTCGTCCGCCGCGGCGACTTCATCGCGCATCCGCTGTACGGGCATCGGGACGCCGCCCGGTCCGCCTACCTGCCCTGAACGGGCCCGTCGCGCGGAACTGCGCGAACGGAGCGGATTTGCACAAAGCCTGCCGGGACGCGCGCCCGGTAGGCTTTGCGCGTCATGGAGGACGCGAAAGCCTGGCTCACGCTCGCGCGTGCGCCGTCGCTGCACGCCGGGCAACTGCGCGAGCTGCTGGCACAGGGCCATTCGCCGCTGGAGCTGCTCGGTCGCCCGTCCGGCCCGTGCGCCGCGCTCGATCTCGGGGCCGGCACACGGCGGGCGCTCCGTCATCCCGACCACGACGCCATCGAAGCCGACCTGCGCTGGCTCGCCCGTGGTGGCGCACGTCGTCTCGTCACCTGGGGCGAGGCCGCCTACCCGCCCCTGCTCGCGCAGATTCCCGACCCGCCGCTCGTGCTGTTCGTCGAAGGCGCGGTCGAGGCGCTCGCCAGGCCGCAGCTCGCGATCGTCGGCAGCCGCAACCCGACGGCGCTCGGTCGCGAAACCGCAACGTCGTTCGCCGCGGATCTCGCCCGCGCCGGCCTGGTGATCACCAGCGGGCTCGCGCTCGGCATCGACGCCGCCGCGCATCGCGGCGCGCTGCAGACCGGTGCTGCCACGGTCGCGGTCGTCGGTCGCGGACTCGACGCCGTCTATCCCCGCGAACACGCCGGCCTCGCCGCACAGATCCTCGCGCGGGGCGGTGTGCTCACCACGGACATCCCCGTGGGCATCGGGCCGCTGAAACAGAACTTTCCGCGCCGCAACCGGATCCTGAGCGGCCTGACCGTGGGTACCCTCGTGGTCGAAGCGGCCCTGCAGAGCGGCTCGCTGGTCACGGCGCGACTCGCGGCCGAACAGGGTCGCGAAGTGTTCGCCATCCCCGGTTCGATCCACAACGCCGTCGCTCGCGGCTGCCATCGGCTGCTGCGCCAGGGCGCACGTCTGGTCGAGACCGTGGAGGACATCTTCGACGAAATCGGCGCGATCATCGGCGATGTGGCGTTGTTTACGGCGCCTAAGTGCCCCGATCGCACAGTTCCGACCCGGCCCTCGTTGGACAAGGACTACGAAATCCTGTTAGATGCCGTCGGCTTCGAACCGGCCGGTCTCGACCAGATCGTCGGGCGGACGGGCCTCGAGACCGGTGCGGTCGCCTCGATGCTGCTCATTCTCGAGCTCGACGGGCGGATTCAACAGCAGCCGGGCGGACGCTACATCCGCCGGGCTGCCGGGAAGGTGCAATGAAGGAAGGCGTCCTCGACATCCTGATCTACCTGTTCGAGAACTACTTCGACGCCGAGACGGAAGATGGCTTTGAACCCGACCGCGACACGCTGAAGCTGGAACTGGAGCGCGCCGGCTTTCCCGGCGTCGAAGTCGAGCGGGCGCTGTGCTGGCTCGAGGAGCTGGCGGGCGACCCGGCCCGCCTGCAGCCGACCACGCCCACGTCGCGGGCCATCCGCGTCTTCGCCGCGCTGGAACAGGCGCGGCTCGACACGGACTGCCGCGGCTATCTCGTGCACCTCGAGCAGATCGGCATCCTGTCGCCCTCGCAGCGCGAGCTGGTGATCGATCGCCTGATGGCGCTCGATGGCGACGAGATCGACATCGACAAGCTGAAGTGGGTGGTGCTGATGGTGCTGTTCAGCCAGCCGGGACAGGAAACCGCCTTCGCCCGCATGGAAGATCTCGTGTTCGAGGACCGCAGCGGGGCAATCCACTAGCCGCCACGGAATGACAGATCAGGGGAGCGCCCCCCGGTTTTCGCCCGGGAGTGGGGCAGGTTCCCCGCGCCCCGCCGGAAGCGGGCCACGCTCCCGCAGACAGCGTTCCCCAGTATCGCAGGACATGACCAAGAACCTCGTCATCGTCGAATCGCCGGCCAAGGCCAAGACCATCAAGAAGTACCTCGGCAAGGACTTCGAGGTGATGGCCTCCTACGGCCACGTGCGCGACCTCGTGCCCAAGGAGGGTGCCGTCGACCCCACGCGCAATTTCGAGATGCGCTGGGAAGTGATCGACAAGAACCGCAAACACGTCGACGCGATCGCGCGCGCGCTCAGGAAGGCCGACGCGCTCTACCTCTCGACCGACCCGGACCGCGAGGGAGAAGCAATCTCCTGGCATCTCTACGAACTGCTGCGCGACGCCGGCGTGCTCGACGGCAAGGCCGTGCACCGCAGCGTCTTCTACGAGATCACGAAGAACGCCGTGCGGGAGGCGGTCGAGCAGCCGCGCGAAATCGCCGACGAGCTGGTCAAGGCCTATCTTGCCCGTCGCGCGCTCGACTACCTCGTCGGGTTCAAGGTCTCGCCACTGCTGTGGAAGAAGGCTGGCCTCTCCGGCGCCTCCGCGGGCCGCGTGCAGAGCCCGGCGCTGCGCATGATCTGCGAGCGCGAGGAGGAAATCGCCGCGTTCAAGCCGCGCGAGTACTGGACCGTCGACGCGCTGGCGCGCAAGGACGCTGCGCAGTTCACGGCGAAGCTGACGCAGCTCGACGGACGCAAGGTCGAGCAGTTCACCGTCACCAGCGCCGCCGATGCCACGCAGGCGAAGCAGCGGCTCGAGCAGGCGGCGAACGGCACGCTGGTCGTCGCAAACGTCGAGAAAAAGCAGCGCCGGCGCAATCCGTCGCCGCCGTTCACCACCTCGACGCTGCAGCAGGAGGCGGCGCGCAAGCTCGGCTTCGGTGCGCAGCGCACCATGCGCATCGCCCAGCGGCTCTACGAAGGCGTCGACTTCGGCGAGGGGCCGATCGGCCTGATCACCTACATGCGCACGGACTCGGTCAGTCTGGCCTTCGAGGCGGTGAGCGAGATCCGCGGCGTCATCGCGCGCCTGTACGGCGAAGCCGCGCTGCCCGATGCGCCACGCATCTATCGCACCAAATCGAAGAATGCACAAGAAGCGCACGAGGCCGTGCGCCCGACCTCGGCGGCACGCACGCCGGAAATGCTCGCAGGCCGCATCGATGCCGACGAGCACAGGCTCTACACGCTGATCTGGCGCCGCGCGGTCGCCAGCCAGATGGAGGCCGCGGTGTTCGACACGATCGCGGTCGACCTCGCGGCCGGCGACGGCCACAGCTTCCGTGCCAATGGCTCGACGCTGTTGTCACCGGGATTCCTGGCGGTCTATCGCGAGAGCTTCGACGACGTCACGCTGAACGCCGACGACGACGAAAACCGGATGCTGCCGCCGCTCGAGCCGGGCGAGCGCGTCCAGCTCCTCGGCATCGACACGGCACAGCACTTCACCGAACCGCCGCCGCGCTATTCCGAGGCGAGCCTCGTCAAGGCGCTCGAGGAGCACGGCATCGGCCGGCCGTCGACCTATGCGAGCATCATCCAGACGCTGCTCTACAAGAAGTACTGCGAACTGCTGAACAAGCGCTTCGTGCCGACCGACCTCGGCAAGATCGTCAACCGCTTCCTGACGGGCAACTTCGAACGCTACGTCGACTACGGCTTCACCGCCTCGATGGAAGACGAGCTCGACAACATCTCGCGCGGCGAGGAAGACTGGCTGCCGATGCTCGAACGCTTCTGGGGCGAGCTCAAGAAGCAGATCGACGACGTCGACGAGAACGTCACGCGCTCCGACGTCGCGATGGAACGGCCGCTCGGCATCGATCCCGTCTCCGGCCGTCCGGTCAGCGTGCGCTACGGCCGCTTCGGCGCATTCGCGCAGATCGGCACGCGCGACGACGAGGAAAAGCCGAGGTTCGCCAGCCTGCGGCCGCACCAGCGCATGGATGAAATCACGCTCGCGGAGGCGCTCGACCTGTTCCAGTTGCCGCGCACGCTCGGCGAATGGGAGGACGGCCATCCGATCAAGGTCGCGATCGGCCGCTTCGGTCCCTACGTGCAGTACGGCGCGAAGAAGTACGCGTCGCTCAAGACGGACGACGACCCCTACACGATCACGCTCGACCGGGCACGGGACATCATCCGCGAAAGGATCGCGGTCGAGGCAAACCGCATCATCCGCGACTTCGGCGACGGCTCGGGCATCCAGGTGCTGAACGGCCGCTACGGCCCCTACGTGAGCGACGGGAAGAAGAACGGCAAGATCCCGAAGGACCGCGAGCCGCGCTCGCTGACGCTCGAGGAGTGCAAGGCGCTGCTCGCGGCGGCGCCCGAGCGCAGGGGCTGGGGCCGCCGTGCGCCCGCGAAGACCGCAGCGGCGAAGGGCACGACGGCGAAGACGGCTCGACGCGCGGCTGCGGGCGACGCCGATGCCAGCGTGGCGGTCGCTGCGCCGAAGAAGTCCGCGGCACCCAGGAAACGTGCCGCCGCGAAAAAGAAGAAAGCGGCGACGAAGGCGAAGAAGAGCGCGACGAAACAGAAGTCCTGAGCCGACGACGTTCAACCGGCGCGTTTGCGAAATGCCCGATCCCACGCCGTCGATCACCGCTGTCATCGCCTGGCTGCGCGGTCTGCACGACCGCCTGACGCAGGCGCTCGAGGCCGCCGACGGCGGCGCGAAGTTCCGCCGCGATCGCTGGCAGCGCCCCGCAGGCGGTGGCGGCGAATCGCGCGTGCTGCGCGACGGGTCCGTGTTCGAGCAGGCGGGCATCAACTTCTCGCACGTGTCGGGCGAGGAGCTGCCGGCCTCCGCGACGGCGCAACGGCCGGAACTGGCCGGCGCGCGCTTCGAGGCCACGGGGGTGTCGCTGGTGCTCCACCCGCGCAATCCCTACGTGCCGACTTCGCATGCCAACCTGCGCTTCTTCGTCGCCACGAAGCAGGACGGCACGCCGGCCGCCTGGTGGTTCGGCGGCGGGTTCGACCTGACACCCTGTTACCCGTTCGACGCGGACGTGCTGCACTGGCACCGCAGCGCGAAAGCCGCCTGCGATCCCTTCGGCCCCGACGTGTATCCGAAGTACAAGGATTGGTGCGACCGCTACTTCTTCCTGAAACACCGCAACGAGACCCGCGGCGTCGGCGGCCTGTTCTTCGACGACCTCAACGCCTGGGGCGGTGCCAGGTGCTTCGAATTCGTGCGCGGCATCGGCGACCGCTATCTGCCGGCTTACCTGCCGATCGTCGAGCGACGCAGGAACACCCCTTACGGCGAGCGCGAGCGCGATTTTCAGCTCTACCGGCGGGGACGTTATGTTGAATTCAACCTCGTCTGCGACCGCGGCACGCTCTTCGGGCTGCAGAGCGGCGGCCGCACCGAATCGATCCTGATGTCGCTGCCACCACTCGTACGCTGGCAATACGACTACCGTCCCGAACCCGGCTCGCCGGAAGAGCGGTTGTACAGGGACTTCCTGCGGCCGCGTGACTGGCTGCGCGAACTCGCGTGAGTGTCGGCTTTCTTGCCAGAAGCACGGATCGCCCTGCATTCCCGATTGCGGCAGCCGCGAATCCGCGTTAGTTTCCGGGGCAGGTCAGCGCAAGGGCACACTCGCTGCGAAGCGAGGCCGCAAAGCCACGGCTCTTGATCGTTCGCGAACAAGAGGGCCGGACTGCCTGGCGATACACGGTCTGCGGAGCGCCGCTCGGGAAGGGGCGGCCCGCGCACTCGTCTCGCCAAGAGTGGAGAACGGCGCGTCGCTCGATGCAGGACGCGCGGGGATGTCGCCTCTCTGCGGACCACCAGGCCCCAGCAATAACAAACAGTCGAGGAGGGCTCATGCCCAGGCATTCCTTGTTCACACTGGCGTCGACCGCGTGCCTGACGTTTGCCGCGGCGCTCGCCATTCCGTCACACGCGGTCGAGGCCGCGGACATGAGGCTCGAAGCAGCCGGCGGCATGCCTCCGGCAGTCACGGCGCCGACGGGCAGCCGCAAGCGTGCACCCGCCAGCAACGGCGTCTACATCGTGCGCATGGCGGGCGAGCCCGCCGCGGGGTATCGCGGCCAGTTGCGCGGTTACGCGGCCACCAAGCCGGCCGCCGGCCAGAAGCTCGACGCGCGCAGCGCGGACGTGCAGAACTATCGCTCGTTGCTGAAGTCGCAGCACGACTCGGTCGTCGCCAGCGTCGGCGGCCGCAAGCTCTACAGCTACGGCAACGTCTTCAACGGCTTCGCGGCACAGCTGACCGAGCAGCAGGCGCAGAAGCTCGCCGCGATGCCGGGCGTGCTGTCGGTCGCGAAGGACGAGCTGCGCACGGCCGACACGTCGTCGACACCGCGCTTCCTCGGCCTGACTTACCAGCACGGCCTCTGGTCGAGTGCAGGTGGCGCCACGAAGGCCGGCAAGGGCATGGTGATCGGCGTCGTCGACTCGGGCATCTGGCCCGAAAACCCGAGCTTCGCCGGCACCGGTGCGGGCCCCGTGCCCGGCTGGCTCGGCAGCTGCGTCGACGGCGAGGACTTCGTCGGCGCCGATGCCTGCAACGGCAAGATCGTCGGCGCGCAATACTTCAACGCGGGCTGGGGCGGTGACGCGGGCATCGACGCGCAGCGTCCGTGGGAATTCAATTCGCCGCGCGATTACGACGGCCACGGCACGCACACCGCCGCCACGGCGGGCGGCAACTACCGGACCGACGTCACCGGACCGGCTGCCGTCTATGGCCGCGTGAGCGGCATGGCACCCGGCGCAAGGATCGCCGCGTACAAGGCCTTGTGGTCCACCGAGGACGCCTCGACCGCGAACGGCTACAACTCCGATCTCGTCGCCGCCATCGACCAGGCCGTGGCCGACGGCGTCGACGTGATCAACTACTCGGTGAGCGGCACGAACAGCAACTTCCGCGACCCGGTCGAGATCGCGTTCATGTATGCCGCGGATGCGGGCGTGTTCGTGGCGGTCTCGGCGGGCAACAGCGGCCCGACCGCCGGCACGGTCGCGCACCCCAGCCCGTGGGTCACCACGGTCGCCGCCACCACACACGACCGCAGCGCCATCGGCACCGCGAGGCTCGGCAACGGCACGACGTACACGGGGGCCGGTGTCGCCGCGACGGCGGTGACCGCGCCGATAGTCAACTCGTCGGCCGTCGGTTTGCCCGGCGCCGACCCGACGGCCGTCGCGCTCTGCTTCTCCACCGCAACCGGCGGCGTCCCGGCGCTCGATCCGGCCAAGGTCGCCGGCAAGATCGTCGTGTGCGACCGCGGCTCGAACGCTCGCGTCGACAAGAGCGCAGCGGTCCTGGAGGCGGGCGGCGTCGGCATGGTGCTCGTCAACGTGACGCCGAACTCGCTGAATGCCGACTTCCACTCGGTCCCCACCGTGCACCTGCCGGACACGAATGCGGCGGCGGTGCATGCGTACGCGGCGAACCCGGGCGCCACTGCCACGATCGACAAGGCCACGATCAGCTACGGCACGCCTGCGCCGTACGTGGCAGCGTTCTCATCGCGCGGCCCGCTCGTGGCGGGTGGCGGAGACCTGCTGAAGCCCGACCTCGGCGCCCCCGGCCAGGACATCCTGGCGGCGTTCGCCCCGGTCGTCGGCGGGCTGGACTTCAACGTGTTGAGCGGCACTTCGATGGCCGCGCCGCACATCGCCGGCATCGCGGCGGCGCTCAAGGCCCTGCATCCCACCTGGTCGCCGATGGCGGTCAAGTCGGCGATGATGACCACGGCGCGCGACGTGCTCGACGGTGACGACGGGAACCCGGCGGTCTTCTTCGCCCAGGGCGCGGGCCAGGTGGCGCCGAACTCGGCCAACAACCCCGGCGTCGTCTTCGATTCGAACTACAACGACTGGCTCGGCTTCCTCTGCGGTACGCAGTTGCCAACCACGTTCTGCACCAGCGCCGGCGTGCCCGTGCTCGACCCGAGCAACTTCAACTCGCCGTCGATCGCGATCGGCGACCTCGCCGGCACACAGACCGTGACGCGCACGCTGAAGAACGTGAGCGGCAAGACCAGCAATTACTCGGTGAAGGTCGATGGCCTGCGCGGCATCACGGTGCGCATCTCGCCAGCAAAGTTCACGCTGGCCCCGGGGGCGTCGAAGACCGTCTCGATCAGCTTCCGGCGCACCAAGGCGCCGTTGAACGCCTACGTCGCCGGCACGATCGCGTGGAGCGACGACTGCCAGCACCGGGCGCGTATCCCGGTCGTGATCCGGCCGGTCCCGCTCGGCGCACCCGCGCAGGTGAGCGGCAGTTACAGCGTGAAGTTCGGCTACGACGGCCCGTTCAGCGTCGCGCCGCGGGGCCTCGTGCCGGCATTGACAGCCCCCGGCAGCGTGAACGTGGGCGATTCGGTCGCGTTCAGCCTGAACTTCCCGGCGGGCATGACCTATGGCCGGTTCTCGCTGTTCGACGCGAACGTGACCCCGGGCGCCGACCTCGACCTGCGGCTGTTCGACGCCGCGTTCAACCTCGTCGGCGCGAGCGGAGGTCCGACGTCGGCTGAGGAAATCAACGTGTTGAACCCGTCCGGCGTCTACTACATCGTCATCGACGGCTACGCGGTACCGCCGCCGGGCTCGTCGGCCAGCTTCACGCTGTTCGCCTGGGGCCTCGGCACGGCCGCCGCCGGCAACATGACCGTGAGCGCACCGGCTTCGGCCAACACGGGCAGCACCGGCACCGTCACGATCGGCACGAGCGGGCTGGCCGCCGGCACGAAATACCTCGGCTCCGTCGTCTACGGCGGCACCGCCGGCTTGCCGAACCCGACGATCGTGCGCGTCGACCCATGACGCCACGCCGCTAGGACTCTGTCGTCGCACGGACGACGCTGGCGCCCCGGGGGGCACTCCCCGGGGCGCTCTTTTTCGTGAGCCCGCTCGTCGGCCCCGCCGACTGGCAGAGCACCTGCTTCTCGGGCGCCCGCGGCGCAGCCGTGTCAGGTCGGATCGAGAGCGCGCGGCGCCGGTGGGCGCACGCGGTCGGCCGGGCAGAACTGCGGCTCACCCCTGGCGCTGGAGTGATATTCGAGCGTCCGGCCGCCGGCCTCGAGCACGATGCGATAGCCGGGGACGAGCGCGTCCGTGTACGCCATGCCGGGTTGCGGACAGCCGAGCGACCCGTCGCGCCACGTCACCGCCGCCGCGCTCACGACGCGGACAGCCGTCCGGTCCACCGCTGTGCGCCGGGCCGCATCCGCAATCGCGGTGCCGAGGAGAACCGTTGGAACCTGTCCCTTCACGGCTTCATTCTCCGTCGGATGTACGTCCTTGTCCTCGCCCGGCGCCGGGGCCTGCGGTTCACCCGCGCCATTCGCGCCAGCGCAGCCGACGGCGAGGGCAACGATGACCGCCACGATGCAAGGCGTGACCCGGGTGGGCGAGCCGCGCCGTGGCGAGTGCAGTACCCTTGGCGTCGTCGTCATCATCCCTCGCCTCCCATCGGCGTCCCCTCCGGCACTGGTCCACGCACGTCCGTGAATTACCGCCACGCCTATCACGCCGGGAATCACGCCGACGTCCTGAAGCACGTCGTGCTCATGATGCTCGTCGCGCACCTGAAGAAAAAGCCGGCCCCGTTCTTCTACCTGGACACGCACGCCGGCGGCGGGGCCTACGACTTGAGTCTCGGCGAATCGCAGCGCAGCGGCGAGTACCGGCAGGGCATCGGACGGCTGCTCGAGTTTCCGGAGGCGGCGCTGCCGCCTGAAGTGCTCGACTACGTGCGCCTCGTGCGCCAGTGTACCGCGCCGGGCCGCAGCCCGATCACCGCCTACCCCGGCTCGCCGCGCATCGTGCTCGCGATGCGGCGCGCGACCGACCGGCTCGTGCTCGCCGAGACTCACGCCAGGGAAGTGCAGGCGCTGCGGGCCGTCGTGGGCCGGCAGAAGCGCGTGTCGGTGCTCGAAAGCGATGGTTATGCGGCGCTGAAGGCCGGGTTGCCGCCACGCGAGAACCGCGGCCTCGTGCTGCTGGATCCGCCCTACGAGTCGGACGACGAGTTCGAGAAGGTCCTGGCGGCGCTCGAGCGCGGCCACGAGCGCTGGCCGACCGGCACCTACTGCGTGTGGTACCCGCTGACGGAACGCGCGGCGCCGCTGCGGTTCCGCCGCAACCTGGAGCGCTCGGGCATTCCGAAAGTCCTCGACTGCACACTGGGCGTCATGCCGGCCGACACCCCGGTCGGGCTGCGCGGTTCCGGTCTCGTCATCGTCAACCCGCCGTGGCTGCTCGACCAGCGGCTCGCGGAGCTGCTGCCCGACCTGCACCGCCTGCTGGTGCCCGACGGATCCGGCGGCACGACGGTGGAATGGTGGGCGGGTGAATGACGCCCGATGGCCGCGCCGGTCAGCGGCGCGCGTCGCGGCCGACCTCCGCGTGCCGGAAGCAGCTGACCAGATGGTCGTTCACCATCCCGGTCGCCTGCATGTGGGCATACGTGATCGTCGAGCCCACGAACTTGAAGCCGCGCCGCTGCAGGTCGCGGCTGAAGGCGTCCGATTCGGCGGTCTTCGCCGGCACCTGCGTCATGGCGGTCCAGCGGTTGACGTGCGGCCGTCCGTCGACGAAACGCCAGCTGTAGGCCGCGAAGCTGCCGAATTCCCGCTGCACGGCGCGGAAGGCGCGGGCATTGACGACGGCCGACTCGACCTTGAGCCGGTTGCGCACGATGCCGTCGAACTGCAGCAGCCGTTCGACGCGCCGCGCGTCGAAACGCGCCACCTTGGCCGGATCGAAACCGGCGAACGCCTCGCGGTAACCGTCGCGCTTGCGCAGGATGGTCGCCCAGCTCAGCCCGGCCTGGGCCCCTTCGAGCAGCAGGAACTCGAACAGCGTGCGGTCGTCGTGGACCGGCACGCCCCACTCCCGGTCGTGGTAGGTCACGTAGTCGCGGCTCATGCCGGCATAGGACCAGTCGCAACGTGGCCGCTCGTCCGGGACGAACGAGCCGGCCCCGTTGGCGAGCCGCTGCTTCTGCACCATGGTTCCCTCCTGCGTGAGACCGATTCTGCCCGCGCCGCTGCGGCATTTGCGTTCTTTTCGCCGGCGGGGCCGCTCGGGTATAAGGGCTGGAGGCGATCGAGACCCATCCCCGCATGAGCCACCCCAACGCCCCCGGACAGTTCCCGCGCGTGCGCATGCGCCGCATGCGTCGCGACGATTTCTCGCGCCGCATGATGCGCGAAACCACGCTGGTCCCCGCCGACTTCATCTACCCCGTGTTCGTCATGGAAGGGACGCGGCAACGAGTGCCGGTGCCTTCGATGCCGGACGTCGAACGCCTCACGATCGACGAGCTGGTCCGCGAGGCCGAGGAATGCGCGAGGCTGGGCATTCCGGCGATCGCGTTGTTCCCGGTCACGCCACCCGAGGCCAAGAGCCTCGACGGCCGCGAGGCCTGGAACTCCGAAGGCCTCGCGCAACGTGCCGTGCGCGCGATCAAACAGGCCGTGCCGGAGCTCGGCGTGGTCACCGACGTGGCACTCGACCCGTTCACGACGCATGGGCAGGACGGCATCATCGACGACACCGGCTACGTCATGAACGACATCACGGTCGCGGCCCTCGTGAAGCAGGGCGTCTCACATGCGCAGGCCGGCGCCGACGTCGTCGCGCCCTCCGACATGATGGACGGCCGGATCGGCGCGTTGCGCGACGCGCTCGAGGCCGCGGGCCAGATCCATACGCGCATCCTGGCCTATTCCGCGAAGTACGCCTCGAGCTTCTACGGACCGTTCCGCGACGCCGTGGGCTCGGCGGGCAGCCTCGGCAAGGGCAACAAGTACAATTACCAGATGGACCCGGCCAATTCGGACGAGGCACTGCGCGAGGTGCAGCTCGACCTCGACGAGGGTGCCGACATGGTCATGGTGAAGCCCGGCCTGCCTTATCTCGACATCGTGCGCCGCGTGAAAGACCGTTTCGGCGCCCCGACGTTCGTCTATCAGGTGAGCGGCGAGTACGCGATGCTGATGGCCGCCGCGCGCAGCGGCTGGCTCGATGAGCGCGCGGTCGCGCTCGAGGCGCTCACCTGCATCAAGCGCGCCGGCGCGGACGGCATCCTGACGTACTTCGCCGTGAAGGCCGCGCGCTGGCTGCGCGAAGCCTGACCGGCACCCCGCTCCATGGACACCTACTGTCTGTTCGGCTTTCCGGTACACCACAGCTGGTCGCCGTTCATCCACGGGCTCTTCGCACGCCAGACGGGCCAGGACATGGAATACCGGCTGCATGAGACGCCGCCGGAGCAGTTCCGCCGCGACGTGCTCGAATTCTTCTTCGACCAGGGCGGGCGAGGCTGCAACGTCACGCTGCCGCACAAGCGCGCCGCCGCCGAACTGGTCAACGAGCTGAGCCCGCGCGCCCAGCTCGCCGACGCCGTCAACACGGTCGTGTGGCGCGACGGCGAACTGCTGGGCGACAACACGGACGGCGTCGGCCTCGTCGCCGACCTGCGCCAGAACCTGCGGCTCGAATGGCATTCGCCGCGCATCCTCGTGCTCGGCGCGGGTGGCGCGGCCCGGGGAGCGCTCGGCCCGCTGCTCGGACTGCATCCCGCCGCGCTCGTCATCGCGAACCGCACGCTGCTGCGCGCGACGCAGCTCGCGGACGAATTCGCGGCGCTGGGCCCGGTCAGCGGCCTCTCGTTCGAGGCCGTGGCGTTCGAGGCGCCGTTCGACCTGGTGCTCAACGCCACCTCGGCGAGCCTGAAGGGCGAAGTGCCACCGATCGCGACGTCGGCCATCGGGGCCGGAACGGCCTGCTACGACATGGCGTACGGCATCGGCGACACGCCGTTCACCGCCTGGGCGCAGCGGCACGGCGCGCAGGTCACCGCGCAGGGCTGGGGCATGCTCGTCGAGCAGGCCGCGGTCGCGTTCGAGCTGTGGCGCGGCGTGCGTCCGTCGACACCGCCGGTGCTGCGCGCGCTGCAGGCCCGCGCCGGGAACAGAGGGGTCTGACCCCAATCAAGAAAAAGTTGACGGCCGGATACCAATGGCCGTCAACTTTTTCTTGATTGGGGTCAGACCCCTCTGTTCCCGGCGTACTCGTTCTTGAGCCGCACGTAGTCCTGCGCCATCTTCGGGATGCGCGCGCGCTCCTCCGGCCGGAGTTCGCGGCTGCGGCGCGCGGGGTTGCCCACGTACAGGTACCCGGACTCGAGCGTCTTGCCAGGCGTGACGACGGCACCCGCACCGACGATCACGTCGCTTTGCACCTCGACGCCGTCGAGCACGATGGCGCCGATGCCCACCAGCACGCGATCATGGATGGTGCAGCCGTGCAGCGCGACCTTGTGGCCGATCACGACGTCGTCGCCGAGCAGCGTCGGCCAGCCCGCGTCGTTGCCGGGATATGGCCGCGAGACGTGGATGATCGAGGCGTCCTGCACGTTGCTGCGCGCGCCGATGCGGATCAGGTTGACGTCGCCGCGGATCAGCACCAACGGCCACACCGAGGCGTCGGCACCGAGCTCGACGCGCCCGATGACCTGGGCGGTCTCGTCGACCCACGCGCCGGGACCGAGGGTGGGCAGGATGTCCAGGTAGGGCCGGATCGCCATGACGAACCACACGTTTTGCTGCAATTGGCCGGCTCCAAGTGTAGACGCTCGGCCCCGTCCAGCGGCAAGCTTCGCGGCGCGGGCCTGCTCCGCATCGACCACACCGGGAGCCGTCGATGTTGATCGTGACGCTGCTGTTGCTCGCCCTGCTCGTCGTGGCAGCGGTGTATTTCGTGCGCATTTACAACGGCCTCATCGCCCTGCGCGAGAACGTGCGCAAGGCCTGGGCGAACATCGATGTGCTGCTGACCCAGCGCCACGACGAGCTGCCCAAGCTGGTCGAGACCTGCAAGCGCTACATGCGCTACGAGCAGGAGACGCTCGAACGCGTCATGCAGGCGCGCTCGGCCGTCTTCAAGGCGCAGGGTCAGGGAGACGTGCCGGCGCTCGGCGCCGCCGAGGACCAGTTGCGGCAGGGCCTCGGCCGCCTGTTCGCGCTCGCCGAGAACTACCCGGAACTCAAGGCCGACCAGGGCTTCCGTCACCTGCAGACGCGCATCAGCGAGCTCGAGGAGACGCTTGCCGACCGGCGCGAGCTCTACAACGAGTCGGTCAACCTGAACAACATCCGCCTGCAGACCTTCCCCGACCTGATCGTCGCGCGCATGTTCGAATTCAGGCAGGCGTCGCTGCTCGAGTTCAGCGCGGAGCAGAAGCGCGACGTGGACGTGGGCGCGCTGTTTGGCTGACGACGACCTCTGGGTCACCCTGCTGACGATCGCGCTGGCCGTCGTCGCCGGCGCGGCCGCCGCGCTGCGCTGGATACGCATCGCGCGGCTGATCGAGGACACGCCGACCTCCCGCATCCGCTCGGCCGCGCAGGGCTACGTCGAACTGTCCGGCCGCGCGCGGCCCTTGCCGGAGACGCGCAACCTCGCACCGCTGACACAGCGGCCGTGCGTCTGGTGGCGCTACCGGATCTCGAGAAAGGTCGAGCACGGCAGCGGCCGCAACCGCCGCCGGTCGTGGCAGACAGTCGCGTCGGGGCGCTCCTCGATCCCGTTCCTGCTCGACGACGGCACCGGCGAGTGCATCGTCAAGCCGGACGGCGCGGAAGTCGTCGTCACCGAGACGACCACGTGGTACGGCAACACGCCCTGGCCCGCACCGCTGGACGGCGGCCCGCCGGTCGCTTTCGGTGGGGAACGCGCGTACCGCTACAGCGAGGAGCGCATCTACGAGTACGAGGCCATCCACGCCCTCGGCAGCTTCCGTACCAGCGCGCCGGACGCGGATCGCGACCAGCAGGCCGAACAGGCGGCGCTGCTGTCGCGCTGGAAACAGGACCAGGCAGCGTTGCTGCGCCGCTTCGACGGCGACGGCGACGGCCGCATCGACCTGGCCGAATGGGAGGCCGTGCGCGAGGCGGCGCGCCACGCCGTACAGGAGGCGCAGGCCGCCCGGCCGGCGCACGATGCGCTGCACGTGCTCGGCAAGCCGGACGGGCAGCTCTACCTTCTCGCCGCACTGCCGCCCGGCGATCTCGTCCGGCGCTACCGGCGACGGGCATTGTGGTCGTTCGTCGGCTTCGTCGTCGCCGTCTGCGCCCTCGGCTGGGTGATCCAGGACGGCTTCGGCTGAACCGGTCCGGCCGCTAGAATGCGGCGATGGACAATCCCCTGCTGCACGCCGGCGCCCTGCCCGCTTTTGCGGCCATCCGCGCCGGGCACGTCGAGCCCGCCATCCGGCAGGTGCTCGACGACAACCGCCGACGCCTGCAGGCGCTGCTCGATTCCGGCGCCTCGGGCTGGGACGGCATCGTCGCCCCGGTGGAACGCATGCAGCACCGGCTGGCGCGGACCTGGTCGCCGGTCGGACACCTGAACGGCGTCGTCAACAGCGACGAGCTGCGCGCCGCCTACAACGCCTGCCTGCCGCTGCTCACCGCGTATCACACGGAGCTCGCGCAGAACGAGCGTCTCTGCGCGGCCTACCAGCACGTCCGGGACACCGAATACGAGCGTCTGCGGCCCGGCCAGCGTCGCCTGCTCGACAACGCGCTGCGCGATTTCCGCCTCGCCGGCGTGGCGCTCGACGCCGATCGCAAGCAGCGCTTCAAGACCCTGATGGAACGCCTCGCGAGCGCGCAGGCGAAGTTCGACGAGAACGTGCTCGACGCGACCAACGCCTGGACGCGCGCGGTGACGGACACCGCCGAACTCGCCGGCCTGCCGCCTGCCGTGATCGCGCGGGCCCACGCCGAAGCCGAACGCAACGGCCGCGACGGCTGGCTCTTCACGCTCGACGCACCGAACTACCAGGCCGTCCTGACGCACGCCGGCCACCGCGCACTGCGGCAGGACTTCTACTCCGCCTGGGTCACACGCGCCTCCGAGCTCGGCGCCGCGCAGTGGGACAACGGCCCGCTGATGCGGGAAATCCTCGCGCTGCGTCACGAAGCCGCGGGGCTGGTCGGCTTCGACAACTTCGCCGAGTACTCGCTGGCGACCAAGATGGCGCGCACTCCGGCGGAAGTGCTCGACTTCCTGCGCCGGCTCGCGCGCCTCTGCCGACCCGCCGCGCTGCGCGAGTTCGCGGCACTCGAGGCCTTCGCGGGCGGCCCGCTCGAAGCCTGGGACGTCCCGTTCCACTCGGAGCGTCTCAAGCGGGAGCGGTTCGCGGTCTCGGAGGAGGAGCTGCGGCCGTATTTTCCGCTGCCGCGCGTGCTGGAGGGCCTCTTTGCCGTGGCGCGGCGCCTGTACGGCATCCACATCCGGTCGCGCGCGGACGTCGAGGTCTATCACCCCGACGTCACCTACCACGAAATCGTCGGCGAGGACGGCGAACTGCGCGGCAGCTTTTTCCTGGACCTGTACGCGCGGCCGAAGAAGCGTGGCGGCGCCTGGATGGACGAGTGCGTCGGGCGCATCGCGCTCGGCGAGGCCAGCGCCCTGCCGGTCGCCTACCTCGTCTGCAACTTCACGCCGCCGGCCGGCTCGCGCCCGTCGCTGCTGACGCACCACGAAGTGCTGACGATGTTCCACGAGTTCGGCCACGGCCTGCACCACATGCTGACGCGTGTCGACTTCCCGAGCGTTGCCGGCATCAACGGCGTGCCGTGGGACGCGGTCGAGCTGCCCAGCCAGTTCATGGAGAACTTCGCCTGGCGCGAGGAGGTGCTGCCGCTGATCTCGGGCCACGTCGAGACCGGCGAGCCGCTGCCAGCCGAGGTGCTGCGCAAGCTCCAGGCCACACGCTCGTTCCAGGCGGGCATGCAGTCCGTGCGCCAGCTCGAGTTCGCACTGTTCGATTTCCGGATCCATGCGGAATACACGCCGCAGAGCGGCGACCGGATCGCGGCGACTCTGGCCGAGGTGCGCGACGAAGTCGCGGTCGTGCGGCCACCGGCCTGCAACCGCTTTCCGCACAGCTTCCAGCACGTCTTCTCGGGCGGCTACGCCGCGGGTTATTACAGCTACAAATGGGCCGAGGTGCTCGCCGCGGACGCCTTTGGTGCGTTCGAGGAATCCGGCATCTTCGATTCCTCCACGGCGCGGCGCTTCCTGCATTCGATCCTCGAGCGCGGCGGCAGCTGCGACGCCATGGACGCGTTCGTCGAATTCCGCGGCCGACGGCCGGAGCTCGAACCGTTGCTCAGGCAGCTAGGGCTCGCCGCCTGAATCCGGCGAGCGCAGCGCATGAGCTTCACGATCGGCACCTGGAACGTCAATTCGCTGCGCGTGCGCCTGCCGCACCTGACGGACTGGCTGGCCATCAATCCCGTGGACGTCATGGCGCTGCAGGAGACCAAGCTCGGCGACGCCGACTTTCCGGGGGCCGAGCTGCTCGCACTGGGCTGGCAATCCGCATTCAGCGGCCAGCGCACCTACAACGGCGTGGCGATACTCTCGCGTCAGCCGGCGCTCGACGTCGTCGCCGGCATCCCCGGTTTCGACGACGGGCAGAAGCGCGTGCTCGCAGCAACGATCGGCGGCGTGCGTGTCGTCGACGTATACGTGCCGAACGGTCAGGCGCCCGGCACCGACAAGTTCGCCTACAAGCTGCGCTGGTTCGCCGCGCTGACCGGGTACGTCCGGGACCAGCTCGCGCAGCACCCGCGCGTCGTCGTGCTCGGCGACTTCAACGTCGCCCCCGAGGACCGCGACGTGCACGATCCCAAGGCCTGGGAGGGCTCGATCCACGTGAGCCCGCCCGAGCGCGCGGCGCTGCAGGCGCTCGCGGGCGTGGGCCTCGTCGACTGCTTCCGGCTGTTCGAGCAACCCGGGAAGTCATTCTCCTGGTGGGACTACCGGATGATGGCGTTCCGCCGCAATGCCGGCCTGCGCATCGATCTCGTGCTCGCATCGTCGGCCCTGGCGCAGAAGTGCGCAGCCTGTCACATCGACAAGGCACCTCGCCGGCTGGAACGGCCGTCGGACCATGCTCCGGTCGTTGCGAGGTTTGACATATAGGCGCCGGGTGGCGCCCGAAAGCGTCGAGCGGGTCGCTGTCGGCGCAATTGGCACTTGGGTTGCGGGGCGGCAACGGTCTAGACTCCGCCGCACCGAAGCCGAGCGTATCGCCGAAACGCATGCAGTTCCGACGCAGCGACTACGACGTCACCAACACCGTTCAGGTGAGCTCGCCGTCTTCGGTGCGCACGGCCGTCGAGGAGCTGTTCCGCCAGACCTGGCCCGGCACCGCCGTCGAACGTCTCTCGCAGGCGTTCTTCGACTTCGAGCGGCTGTTCACCGGCCAGTTTCCCGGCTACTTCGGCTGCGACACCGTCTACCACGACATGCAGCACTCGCTGGACGACACGCTGGCGATGGCGCGGCTGCTGGCCGGCTACGACCGCCAGCATGCGCCCGAGCAGCGCCTCGGCGGTGAACGCGCGCTGGTCGGGCTCGTCGTCGCACTGTTCCACGATGCCGGCTACATCCGCCAGACCGACGACACCCGGCATCGCAACGGCGCCGAGTTCACGCGCACGCACGTGAGCCGCGGCGCGCATCTGCTGCAGCGCTACCTGCCGACGATCGGCCTGGCGCACTGGGTTCCGGTGGCGACGCAGATCATCCACTACACCGGTTACGAAGTTCCGTTCGGCGACATCCGGCTCGACGATGCCGCCGACCGCCGCGTCGGCCACCTGCTCGGCACGGCCGACATGCTGGCGCAGATGTCGGACCGTTGTTATCTCGAGAAGTGTCGCGACCGCCTGTACCCGGAGTTCGTGCTGGGCGGCGTCGCGCTGGGCCGCGACGAGGTCGGCGGACTCAAGGTCACGTACGGCTCCGGACTCGACGTGCTGCGGCAGACGCCGGCGTTCGTCGCCGAGACCATGCGCACGCGTCTCGACGGCGAGTTCGGCAAGGCCTATCGCTACGTCGAGGCCCTGTACGGCGGCCGCAATCCCTACATGGAAGCGATCGAGCGCAACCTCGCGCATCTCGAGAAGGTGCTGCAGTCGGGCAACTGGTCGCTGCTGCGCAGGTCGCCGCCGGTGTTCACCTGGGAAAGGAATCCACTGCAGAACGTGCGCTCGCTGGTGATCGATCACCTGCGAATGGCGGTCGAGACGGCGTAGGCGACACCGCGGTCGCTCAGGCGCCGAGCAGGTCGAGCAGTCCGGGCACGTCCCCCGCGACCGTGAGCCGCGCACGGGCACCGGGCCTCACGAAACCAGCCGCGACCGACCGGTCGAGAAAGCGCACGAGGTCGTCGTAATAGCCGCCCACGTTGAGCAGGCCGCTCGGCTTGTCCTGCAGGCCCGCGAGCGTCCAGGTCCAGGCCTCGAACAGCTCGTCGAGCGTGCCGACGCCGCCCGGCAGCGACAGGAAGGCGTCCGCGAGATCGCCCATGCGTTGCTTGCGTACGGCAAAGCTCTCGACCACTTCGAGCGCGGCGAGACCCGGATGCGCGGCCTCGAGGTCGTAGAGGAATTGCGGGATCACGCCGACCACCCGTGCCCCGGCCGCGAGCGCGGCGTCGGCGAGCACGCCCATCAGGCCGACGCGTCCGCCGCCGTAGACCAGCGTCCAGGCGCGACGGCCGATTTCGTGGCCGACGTCGCGTGCGGCCTCCGCGAATTCCGGCCGGTTGCCGGCGGCGGATCCGCAGAACACGCAGAGCGTGAAACTCACGGCGTCGCGCCGTCGGTCGCGACGGCAGAGCAGAGGCAGGACCCGCGATGCATCGCCCGGCTCCCGTGCTTCGTCGCGCGACTCAGCGTGCCGCGGTCGCGACCAGCCGCGCGTAGAACTCGCACATCCGGCGCAGGTTGTCGACCGTGAGACGCTCGTCGGTGCCGTGGATCATGGCGGCGGCGGCGAGCGAAAGCACGATCGGCTGGAACCGGTAGACATCGGTCGCGATGCCCGCCATGTGGCGGCTGTCGGTCGTCGCCGTGACCAGTCCGGGTGCGACGGGCAACATGCCGCCGTCCGACGCCAGCGTCGCGATGAGCCGGAACGCATCGGACCGGCTCGAGGACACCGGCGACGGGTCGTACGCGACGCCGCCTTCCCACTCGAGCCGCACGTCGAGCGCGCGCGTCGCCTGCCGCGCCCGCTCGAGCACGCCGGCGGCGGTGTCCTGCGGCGCGATGCGGTAGTTGATCCACGCCGTGGCGTCCTGCGGCAGCACGTTTTCCTTCGGGCTGCCGCGCAGCATCGTCGGCGCGATCGTCGTGTGCAGCGACGCGGCGCCGACGGGCGTCGCCGCCATCTGCCGCACCAGCAGCGGCCGGAACAGCCATTCGTTGGCGACGGCCAGGCGCACGCCGAATCCCGCATGCGGCGCGAGTTCGCGCAGCATGTCGGCGGCGGGCCCGCGGAATTCGGGCGGGAAGTCGTGATCGGCGATCGCGAGCACCGCTCGCGCGAGCGTTTCGACGCCGGTCTCGGGCGGTGGCGCCGAGGAATGACCTCCCGCCGCCGGCGCCGTCACCTTCAGCGTCGCGTAGCCCTTTTCGCCGACGCCGATCATGGCCACCGGCTGCGACACGAGCGGCAGGTCGCTGACGACGGCGAGCCCCTCGTCGAGCGCGAACTCGGCGTGCACGCCCCGATCGCGCAACCATTGCGCCGCGGCGGCCGCGCCGGAGCCGCCCGCTTCCTCGTCGTGACCGCTCACGACGATCAAGGTGCGCCGGGGCACGAACCCCTGCGTCGCGAGTGCTTCGAGACCCTCGAACAACGCGACCAGCGAGCCCTTGTCGTCGATGCTGCCGCGGCCCCAGACGGCGCCGTCGGCGATGACGCCGTCGAACGGCGGGTGATGCCAGTCGCGTTCCGTGCCCGGCGTCACCGGCACGACGTCCTGGTGCGCCATGAGGATGAACGGCGGCCGCGCCGGGTCCCGGCCGGGCCAGGTGTAGATCAGAGTGTGGCCCGCGACGACGGTCCGGGTCATCGCGGCGTGCGCGGCGGGATAGGTCGCCTGCAGCCAGGCGTGCAGGCGATCCCACTCGCGCGGATCGTTGGCGGCCGCGTCCTGATGACTGACGGTGCGGATCCGCACGGCCTCGGCCAGGTGGCGCGCGGCGGCTTCGACGTCGATGCGCGGCGCGGGCGCCAGCGGCACAGGCGCCGCCGAGGCCACCGGCGGCTCGAACGTCAGCGTGCGCACGACGACGACGCCCGCGACAGCCACCACGATTGCCAATGCGCCAGACAGGCGGCGACGCCACACGTTCATCGACTTCTCCCCCGGCAACCCGCGATCAGGACTTGAGCGAGCGCAGGAACGCGGCCGGATCGTCGCCGCGCTCGAGCACCTCGACCAGCGCCGAACCAACCACGACGCCGTCGACGTGGCCGCGCAGGCGGTCGACCTGCTCCGCGCGGCGGATACCGAAGCCCGCGCAGACCGGCACGGGCGACACCGCCTTGACGCGATCCATGTAGCCGAGCACCTCGTCCGGCACGGCGACGTGTTTGCCGGTGGTGCCGGTCATCGTCACCGCGTACACGAAACCCTGACTCGCCCGGCACAGCATCTCGAGCCGCGCGGGCGGCGTGACCGGCGTGACCATCTGCACGAGCGCCACGCCCACGCGGTCAAGGGCCACGCGCACCTCGGCGCTCTCCTCGTAGGGCAGGTCGGGGACGATGAAGCCCGCCACACCCGCCTGCGCAGCCGCCTCCGGCAGGCGCTCGAGACCGAACGCCAGCAGCGGATTCAGGTAGCTCATCAGCAGCAGCGGCGCCGGCGCACGCGGCCGCATCCCGCCGAGTTCCGCCAGCAGCCAGGGCAGCGTGAAGCCGCCGGCGAGCGCCGCGAAGCTCGCGCGCTGGATGGTCGCGCCGTCGGCCATCGGGTCGCTGAACGGCACACCGATCTCGACCACGTCGGCCTCGGACGCGATCGCCCGCAGGCTGTCCTGGAAACCCGCGCGGTCGGGAAACCCGGCGGTCATGAAGGCCACGACGGCCGGGCAGCCCTGCGCCGCGGCGGACTCGATGGCGGCGCTGATTTCGTCGCGCGGCCGGATCGGAGCGCCCATCAGTTCTTCCCCTTCAGCAGCGTGTTCTGCAGCGTCGGCATGTCCTTGTCGCCACGGCCGGACAGGCCGATGAGGATGCGACAGCCGGGCTGCGCCTGTGCGAACTTGCGCGCACCGGCGAAGGCGTGGGCGGATTCGATCGCCGGCAGGATACCCTCGCACCGGCAGCATTCGGCAAGCGCCTCGAGCGACTCGTCGTCGCCGGCCGCGGCGAATTCGAGCCGACCGATGCTGGCGAGCAATGCGTGCTCGGGGCCCACGCCGGGATAGTCGAGCCCCGCCGACACCGAGTGCGTTTCCTGGATCTGGCCGTGCGGGTCCTGCAGCAGCAGCGAATAGCAGCCCTGCAGCACGCCCGGCCGGCCGTAGGCGAGCGAGGCTGCGTTCTGGCCGAGCCCCGGCCCCGTGCCACCGGCCTCGAGGCCGAGCAGCTTCACGCCGAGATCGGCGACGAACGGGTGGAACAGGCCGATGGCGTTCGAGCCGCCGCCGACGCACGCGACGACCGCGTCGGGCAGCGCGCCCGCCTGCTCGAGCATCTGCGCGCGCGCCTCGATGCCGATGACGCGCTGGAACTCGCGCACCATGTGCGGATACGGATGCGGGCCCACGGCGGAGCCCATGATGTAGAACGTGCCGTCGGGGTCCGACACCCAGTCGCGCAGCGCCTCGTCGATCGCGGCGCGCAGCGTCTTGTCGCCACCGGTCACCGGCACGACTTCGGCGCCGAGCAGCTTCATGCGGCCGACGTTCGGCGCCTGGCGCTCCATGTCGACCGATCCCATGTAGACGGTGCAGGCCATGCCGAGCCGCGCGCAGGCCGCGGCCGTAGCCACGCCGTGCTGGCCCGCGCCGGTCTCGGCGACGATGCGTCTCGCGCCGAGCCGCTGCGCCAGCAGGCCCTGCCCGATCGCGTTGTTGATCTTGTGCGCGCCGGTGTGCGCGAGGTCCTCGCGCTTGAGCCACACGTCGGCGCCCCAGCGACGCGACAACGCGGGCGCGAAAGTCAGCGGCGTCGGGCGGCCGACCCAGGTTCGCAGCTGCCGGTCGAGCTCGGACTTGAACGACGGGTCGGGCAGGATGTCGCGCATGCCCTGCTCGAGCCGCTCGAGGGCGGGCACGAGCGTTTCCGGGACGTAACGGCCACCGAACGGGCCGAACCGGCCACGCGTGTCGGGGAATGCGCCCGCGAGCACCTGCTTCAGCAGCACCTCGCGATCGATTTTCAAGCCACCCAACTGCATCTCGACTCCGTAGGGGTCAGACCCCTGTTCAGAAAAAGTTGACTGGGGTCAGACCCCTCGCGATAGCGACCCCTCGCGATAGCGCCCTCGCGACAGCGATGAAAGCGCGGATGCGGGCCGCATCCTTCACGCCGCGCGAACTCTCGACGCCAGAACTCACGTCGACGCCGAACGGTTGCACGGCGGCGAGCGCCGCGACGACGTTGCCGGTCTCGAGCCCGCCGGCGAGCACCAGTTCACCCGCGCCGGCCAGCGCGGTCGCGGCCCGCCAGTCGGCCACTTCGGCCGCGCCACTCTGCGCGCTCTCGACGAGAAAGCGTCGCCACGCGGCAGGACGCGACGTCACCCGCGCCACGACGTCGCCGGCCGTACGATAGACGGGCAGGATGCGTACCTGCGCCGGCAGCCGCAGGGCGGCCAGGTCTTCCGCATCCGTCTGCACCCAGTCGGGACGGATGGCGTCCAAGGCCGCATCAACGAGTGTCTGCGACGGGTGCCGGAAGACCGCCACCTTCGCCAGGCCCGCCGGGACGGTCGCCACCAGGTCGCGTGCGGCCGACGGCTCGAGATGACGCGGCGAGGATTCGTGGAACACGAAACCCACCGCGTCGGCGCCTGCCTGTGCCGCGGCCTCGATCGCCTCCACCGTGCGCAGGCCGCAGATCTTGATCCAGAGCGGGGCGCTCACACCGGGCCCTCCCGGCGCACCGCCCCGCGGCCGGCGTCGAGCAGGCCGCGCACCGCCGTCACCGGATCGACGCTCTGCATCAAGCTCGTCCCCACCAGCGCGAACCGGTAACCGAGTGCCGCGACGCGCGCCGCGTCCGCAGCCGTGCCGACGCCGCTTTCGGCGACCGCGGGCCACTCGTCCGGCAACAGGTCGCGCAACTGCGCGAAACGCGCGAAATCGATCCGCAGCGACTGCAGGTCGCGGCAATTGAGTCCCATCAGCACCTGCTCGTCGCGACCGCGGCGCTCGCGCGCCAGCGATGCGGCGACGCGCAGGTCGTCGGCGTCGAACGCCTCGAGCAGCACGAACAGCCCCTGTGCCGCCGCCTCGTCGAGCAGCGCGACGAGCGGCTCGCGCGGCACCATGCGCACGATCAGCAGCACGCCGCCCGCGCCGTGGGCGCGCGCTTCGAGCACCTGGTAGGGGTCGACGAGAAAGTCCTTGCGCATGGCCGGCACGCCGTGCGGATGCAAGACCCGCGCCGCGATGCGCAGGTGATCGAGGCTGCCGTCGAACCGTGCAGGCTCCGTGAGGATCGAGCAGATGGCCGCGCCGCCGCGCGCATAGCCTTCGAGCCGCGCGACCGGATCGGCCGTGCGCGCCGACAGGTCGCCGAGCGACGGCGAGCGCAGCTTGAGTTCCGCGATCACGTCGAAGCCGGCCTCCGACAGTCGCAGCCGCGGCACCGGCGGCAGCGCCGCGCACTGCGCGCGCAGCGTCGGCTCGTCGAGCCGCGCCTGCGCCGCGCGTGACCGCTGCGCGCTGCTCGCGGCCATGTCGGACAGCAACCCCACTTCAGGTGGCCCCGCCCGACGAAGCGCCGAACGTCGCGAGCCGGTCGAGCAGCCGCACGCCGTCGCCGCGGTCGAGCGCGTCGTTCGCGGCGCGGATCGCGGCCCGCGGCTCGTGGACGGCGCCGGTGACTTCGAGCGCCAGCGCGGCGTTGAGCACCAGCGCGTCGCGGTGCGGCCCGCGGTCCTCGCCCGCGAACACGGCACGCATGGCGGCCGCATTGTGCGCGGCATCGCCGCCCGCGAGGTCGTGCGGCGAGCAGCGCGCCAGCCCGTGGTCGAGCGGGTCGCGCTGGCTGCGCTCGACGCGGCCGGGCCGCACGTCGTAGAGCTCGAACCTGCCGCAAGGCGTCGGCTCGTCCCAGCCGGGCTCGCCGTGCACGACGAACACGCGCTCGATCGGCATGCCGGCGAGCGTCTCTGCCATCAACCGCGCCGCATCGCGGCTGTAGGCACCGATCAGCCCGAACGGCGGCGCCGCGGGATTCGTCAGCGGGCCGAGCAGGTTGAACACCGTACGCACGCCGAGCGCGCGGCGCACCGGTGCGACTTCCTTCATCGCCGGGTGATAGTGCGGTGCGAACAGGAACGTGAACCCGGTCGCGGCCAGACAGGCGCCCGCGCGCTGCTCGTCGAGCGGCAGCGGCAGACCGAGACACTCGAGCAGGTCGGCGCTGCCCGAGCGGCTCGACACCGAACGGTTGCCGTGCTTGACGACGCGCACGCCCATGGCCGCCACGAGCAGCGACGAGCCCGTCGACAGGTTGAAGCTGCCGGACGCATCACCGCCGGTACCGACGATGTCGATCGCGGGCGGGCCGGATGGTAGCGACGGATGTCGCGCGAGCTGCCGCATCGCCGACGCAAAGCCGCGGACCTCGTCGGCCGTGAGACCCTTGGAACGCAGCGCCGCGAGCAGCGCACCGGCCATGGCCGGGGCCAGCGACGCGTCGGTCAACGCGACGAGCAGCGCGGCCGCCTCGGCCTCGGCCAGGTTCTGCCGCTCGAGCAGCCGTTCGAGCGTGTCGCGGAGTCCGGTCATCGGCGCGCCCTCGTCAGGCCGTGCGGCCGCCGCCGCAAAACCGCAGGAAGTTGCCCATGAGCCGCGGCCCGTCGGGCGTCAGCACGCTCTCGGGATGGAACTGCACGCCCTCGACGGCGAGCTCGCGGTGACGCACGCCCATGATCTCGCCTTCGGTCGTACGCGCCGTCACCTCGAGTGTCGCCGGCAGCGATCCGGGCCGCGCGATCAGCGAGTGGTAGCGACCGACCTGCAGCGGCTGCGGCGCGTCGACGAACACACCGCGGCCGTCATGGTGCACCGGCGAGGTCTTGCCGTGCATGAGCCGGCCGGCCCGCACGACCTCGCCGCCGAACACCTCGACGATCGACTGGTGCCCGAGACAGACGCCGAGTACCGGGATCCGGCCCGCGAAAGCGCGGATCATGGCCATCGACACGCCGGCATCGCGCGGCGTGCCGGGACCCGGCGAGATACAGAGGTGTGTCGGCTCGAGCGCGAGCGCCGCCTCGACCGTGATTGCGTCGTTGCGGTGCACGAGCACGTCCGCGCCGAGCACGAGGAACGCCTGCACGAGGTTGTAGGTGAAGCTGTCGTAGTTGTCGACCAGCAGCAGCCGCGGCTTCGAGACAGTCGCCGTCATCACAGTCCCTCCCGCGCCATCTCGAGCGCCCGGCGCAGCGCGGCGCTCTTCGCGAACACCTCGCGGTACTCGTTGGCGGCCACGCTGTCGGCCACGATGCCGGCGCCGGCCTGGAAGCTGTAGGTGTCGCCGTGGAACACCATGGTGCGGATCGCGATCGCGTGATCCATGTCGCCGCCGTGACCGAAATAGCCGACGGTGCCGCCGTAGAAGCCGCGCCGCACGGGCTCGAGCTCGTCGATGATCTCCATCGCGCGGACCTTCGGCGCGCCGACCAGCGTGCCCGCCGGAAATGCGGCGGCGAACAGGTCGAACGCGTCCCTGCCGGGTGCGAGCCGGCCGTTGACGCCGCTCACGATGTGCATGACGTGGCTGTAGCGCTCGATCGACCGGTATGGCGCGACGTGCACGCTGCCGGCCTGCGCGACGCGGCCGAGGTCGTTGCGCGCGAGGTCGACGAGCATGACGTGCTCGGCGTTCTCCTTCGGGTCCGCGAGCAGCCGCGCCTCGTTCTCGCGGTCCTCGCCCTCGTCGACGCCGCGCGGCAGCGTGCCGGCGATCGGCCGCATCTGCGCCTCGCCACCGTGCAGCTTGACCAGCGCCTCGGGCGAGGAGCCGACGACCGTGCGCTCGCCCAGCTCGCAGTAGTACATGTACGGCGACGGGTTGAGCAGGCGCAGGGCGCGATAGGCCTCGAACGGGTCGATGTCGCAACGGCCCGCGAACCGCACCGAGAGCACCAGCTGGTAGACGTCCCCGGCGGCGATGTACTCCTGCGTGCGCGCCACGTTCTGCAGGAACTCGGTCTCCGACAGGCTCGCTTGCGGCGGGCTGAATTTCGGCTGCCAGGCCGGGCCCGACAGGCCGCCGCGCAGCGCGCGGATGACCTCGCGTCGCAGCGACAGGCGCTCCGGCTCCGATCCCGCATGGAGCAACGCCGCCCGCCGCGTGAGGTGGTCGAACACGAGCAGCGATCGCGGCGCGACGTAATGCGCGTCGGGCGCGTCGTCGTCGCGGCGTGCCTGCGCCGGCAGCCGCTCGAAATACCGCACGAGGTCGTAGCTCGCGACGCCGACCAGCCCGCCGTGCAGCGGGAACCCGTCACATTCCGTCGCGGGCTTGGGCGCACGCGACAGGGCCTCGCGCAGGCTCGCGAGCAGCGCGGCCTGGCCGGCCGGACGCGGCCCGTGCTGGCCGTTGACGACCAGCCCGTCGGCGTCGAGCCGGTACTCGAGGCAGTCGCCGATACCGATGAACGAATAGCGCGCGAGACGCTCGCCGCCCTCGACGCTTTCCAGCAGAAAGCGCGGCCGGAACGGCTTGAGCTTCAGGTAGGCCGACACCGGGGTGTCGAGATCGGCGGCGATGTCGAATGAAGTCGTCGTCACTCACGGCTCCTCGGTCGCGGAGATCCGGGGGACAGACGACAAAAGACCCATCCCCCGGTGGCTCGCGGAGATGGGTCCTGGAATCCTGCGAACGAATCTACTGACGAACGCGCCCGGCCCACTCCTGGGAGTGGCGCCACCACCCGCGGCCATCGAGGCCAGATGCGGCATGCGAGCTCATCGTGCATCAAAGTATCCACGGGGCTGCGCGAAGCGTCAACCGCGCCGCTGTGCGAAGATGCCGCGGTGAGCGCTTCGATTCCGCCGTGGAACCCGTTGTCCGACGCTCTGCGAGCCGATCCGCGGCGGAGCTACGACCGCCAGCGGGCCGCGTGCCCCCTCGCCCGTTCGGCGGGTGGCGTCACGCTGTTCCGGCACGCCGACGTGGTCGCGACGGCCATGGATCCGGAGACGTTCTCCTCGGCGGCCTCGATGCATCGCCAGGTGCCCAACAGCCTCGACCCGCCCGAACACACCGCGTGGCGGGCCGTCATCGACCCGTTCTTCACGGCCGCGCGCATGCAGGCGCTCGAGCGGCGCCTCGAGGCCGTCGCCCGTGACGCCGTGGCCGTACTGCCGCGCGGCGTCCCCGTCGATGCCGTCACCGGTTTCGGGTTTCCCTACGCCGTGCGCGCCCAGGTCGAGTGGCTGGGCTGGCACGGCCTGGAGAAGGATCTGCTCGCGTGGATGAACGAGAATCGCGCGGCCGTGCGCTCGGCGGATCGCACGCGGACGGCCGCCGTGGCCACCGCCTTCGACGCCCTGGTCGCGACGCAGAGCGGGCGTCGTCGCACGCTGGACAAGGCGGCGCCGCAGGATCCGACGACGGAACTGCTGCAGGCCGTCGTCGACGGCCAACGCCTGTCGGATACCGACGTCGTGTCGATCCTGCGCAACTGGACGGCCGGCGACCTCGGCTCGATCGCGGCCGCGCTCGGCGTCGCCGTCCACTTCCTGGCGACGCATCCCGAGGTGCAGACGACGCTGCGGGCGCATCCCGAGGAGCTGCCGGCGGCCATCGACGAGATGCTGCGGATCGACGACCCGTTCCTCGCCAACCGGCGGGTGTCGACCCGGGCGGCCCGCGTCGCCGGATTTGCAATCGAGCCCGGCACGAGGCTCTACCTGAACTGGACCTCGGCCAATCGCGACGAGGCCGTATTTGGCGATCCGGACGCGTACCGGCCACGCGAAAACGCGCCACGCAACCTGGTCTACGGCATCGGCATCCACGCCTGCCCGGGCCGGCCGCTCGCCACGCTCGAACTGGTCGTCGCCGTGCGCACGCTGCTGCGGTCGACGACGCGCGTGACGTTCGCGCCGGACGCCGAACCCGTGCGGGAGACCTATCCGCTCGGCGGCTGGAGCCGGCTGCCGGTGCGCCTGGGCTGACGCCACGCGACATCCGTGGGACGCTGCGACAGACTCCGACGCAACCCCGACGCGTGAATCGATCCATGCAGGACCGCACCCTGGGCGGCATCTCGCCCGCGCGCATCGCCCGCCTGTTCGAGGCGGAGACGGAACGCTACGTCGCCGCGCACCCGCGCTCGTTCGCGCTCGCCGGGTCTGGCATCGCGGGCTTCTACGACGGCGTGCCCATGCACTGGATGCGCGACTGGCCGATGCCCTGGCCGTTCGTGGTCGAATCCGCGCAGGGTGCCGTGCTGCGCGACGTCGATGGCCACGACTACGCCGACTTCTGTCTCGGTGACACCGGCGCGATGTTCGGCCATTCGCCCGCGCCCGTGGCCGAGGCGATCGCGCGGCAGGTGCGGCGCGGTCTCACCTGCATGCTGCCGACCGAGGACGCGATCGCGGTCGGGCGGCTGCTCGTCGAACGCTTCGGCCTGCCGCAATGGCAGGTGACGACGACGGCGACCGACGCCAACCGGTTCGCGTTGCGCGTGGCCCGGGCCGTGACGGGGCGAGCGAAGATCCTGGTCTTCAACGGCGGCTACCACGGCACCGTCGACGAGACCTTCGTGCGGCTCGGCGACGGGCGGCCGGTGCATCGCCCTGGCCTGCTCGGGCAGGCCGCGGACCTCACGCAGCTCGCGCGCGTCGTGGAATTCAACGACGTCGACGCGCTGCGCGGGGAACTCGCCCACGGCGACGTCGCCTGCGTGATCAGCGAGCCCGTGATGACGAACTCTTGCATGGTGCTGCCCGAGCCCGGCTTCCACGCCGCGCTGCGCCGGCTGACGCGGGCGGCGGGGACGCTGCTGCTGATCGACGAGACGCACACGATCTCGACCGGTCCCGGCGGCTACACGCGCGCCCACGATCTCGAACCTGACCTGTTCGTGCTCGGCAAGCCGGTGGCCGGCGGCGTGGCGGCCGCCGTCTGGGGATTCACGGACGAGGTGGCGCATCGACTCGACCTCGTGCGGGCGCAGTCGGCACCGGGCCACTCGGGCATGGGCACCACGCTCTCGGCCAACGCGCTGGCGCTCGCCGCGCTGCGGGCGACGCTCGAACAGGTCATGACCGAAGATGCGTACGCGCACATGGAACGGCTGGCCGCGCAGCTCGCATCGGGGCTGCAGACCGTCGTGGAATCACGCCGGCTGCCGTGGCACGTCGTGCGCGCCGGTGCGCGGGTCGAATTCGTCTGCGCGCCGGGGCCGTTGCGCAACGGCGCCGAAGCGGGGCGCGCCCATGCGCCCGCGCTCGAGCGGGCGATTCACCTGGCGTTGCTCAACCGCGGTTGCCTGATCGCGCCGTTCCACAACATGATGCTCGTCTGCCCGACGACGACGACACGTCAGGTCGCAAGTCTGTGCGGAGCCTTCGACGCGGTGGCCGCGCGGCTGACACAACCCGGGACGACACGCTGACGACACCGTGACGCCCCGCCGACCGCCCAGGAGCGAATCCGCCATGCCGCTCGAACGACTCGCCGCCATCGTGGGTCCCGACAACGTCCTCACCGGGGCCGCCGTCGCCGCGCGCGCCACGAGCTGGGCGAACCACCAGCCCTGCCGTGCGCGCGCCATCGTGCGGCCCGGCACCACGGACGAAGTCTCGCGCGTGCTCGCCACGTGCTGTGCCGCCGGGCAACCGGTCGTCACGTTCGGCGGTCTGACCGGCCTCGTGCGCGGCTGCGAGGCGGGCCCCGACGAGATCGCGCTGTCGCTCGAGCGCATGCACCGTATCGTGTCGATCGATCCGGTCGGTCGCACCATGACCGTCGAGGCCGGCGTGCCGCTGCAGCGCGTCCAGGAGGAGGCAGCCCGGCACGGGTTGCTCTACCCCGTCGATTTCGGCGCGCGCGGCTCGGCCCAGATCGGCGGCAGCGTCGCAACGAACGCCGGCGGCAACGGCGTGATCCGCTACGGCATGACGCGCGACTCGGTGCTCGGTCTCGAGGCGGTGCTCGCCGACGGCACTGTCATCCCCGCGCTGAACCGCATGATCAAGAACAACGCCGCCGGTGACGTGAAGCAGCTCTTCATCGGCACCGAGGGCACGCTCGGCGTGGTCACGCGCCTGGTCCTGCGCCTGCGCGAGCTGCCGCGCAGCACCCAGACGGCGCTGGTCGCCTGCCCGTCGTTCACCGACGTCACACGTTTCCTGAAGCACATCGATGGCGCGCTCGGCGGTGCGCTGAGCGCGTTCGAGCTCATGTGGAAGGAGTTCTACCTGTTCGTGACGACACCGCCGGCCCGGGGCACGCCACCACTGTCACAGAATCACGACTACTACGTGCTCGTCGAAGCGTCGGGCGGTCACCCCGAGAGCGACCAGGCCCGGTTCGAGGAAGCGGTGGGCGCCGCCATCGAGACCGGTCTCGTGAGCGACGCGATCGTCGCGAGCTCCGAGGCACAGCGTGACGCACTCTGGGCGCTGCGCGACGACGTCGAGAGCTTCTTCCGTCTCGGCCCGCTGGTGACGTTCGACGTCAGTCTGCCGATCCCCGAAATGGAGGCCTATGTCGACGCGGTCGTGACGCGGCTCGGGCACGAATGGCCCGCCTGTCGCCGCTTCGTATTCGGCCATCTGGGTGACGGCAACCTGCACATCGTCGTCACCGGCCTGCCGGACCCGCAGGCGCGTCACGGCATCGAGCGCTGCGTCTACGAACCGCTGGTGGCACGCGGCGGCTCGGTCTCGGCCGAGCACGGCATCGGTCTCGAAAAGCAGCCGTGGCTGTCGCAGTGCCGCTCGCCCGCCGAAATCGCGTTGCTGCGCCGGCTGAAACAGGCGCTCGACCCGCAGGATCTGCTGAACCGCGGCCGCGTCCTGCCGCCGGGCCGGCCGCCGGGGTCAGACCCCACCGGCCCCACCGGAGATGGGGTCTGACCCCGGCCGGGTGGTTGGCCCCGGCCAGGTGGTCACAGGGGTCAGACCTCGCCGTGCTCGAGCACCTGGCCCGTCGCGGGATGGGTGCGGATCAGCGGCAGGCCCTGGTTCTTCCAGGCGTTGATGCCGCCGTCGAGGTTGTGCACTGCGCCCACCTCGAGCGCAACGAGGGCTTGCGCGGCGCGCATCGAGCGGCCGCCCGCCGCGCACTGCATCACCAGCTTCTTGCCGGGCACCACCGGCACGGCCGCCGGGTCGAACGTCGACAGCGGATACAGCAGCGCGCCGGGGATGCGCTCGGCGGCGTATTCATGCGTCTCGCGCACGTCGATCAGCACGATCTCGCCGCGGGCGAGGCCGTCACGGAGTTCGGCGGGAGTGGTCTGGAGAATCATGGTCATCGCTGGTCTCGGCGGCCGGGCGTCGGAGCATATTAGTTCTTGCTAATTTAGTCTACGCCGGTACACTGGCGCGGACCCGTCCCCGACCGTGCCCATGGCCAAGCCAGCGACCGCGCGCGCCCCCGACCCCGCAGCCATCGGCGAGATGCAGGAGCACGCCGCGGCCGCGGCACAGTTGCTGAAGACGCTCGGCAACGAGCAGCGTCTGCTGATCCTGTGCCACCTCCTCGGCGGCGAACTGGCGGTTGGCGAACTGCACGAGCGTCTGCAGCTCAGCCAGTCGGCGCTGTCACAGCATCTTGGCGTCCTGCGGGAGTTCGGGCTGGTCGAGACCCGGCGCGAGTCGCAATCGATCTTCTATTCGCTGCCGCGCGGCCCCGTCACGCGCGTCATGGCGCTGCTGCAGCAGATCTATTGCGCCAACGACGCGCCTGCGGCCCGCCGGGCGCCTCGCCGCACCCGATCCCCACGATGAGTGGCCGGCGGGTCGTTCCGGCCGGACATTCGCCGGCTCGCTGAACAACCGCTCAGGAAGCCGGGACGGCGCCTGAGGCGGGCTCCTCGAGCTGCGCGAGCCGTCGCTCCAGCGCGCCGAGTTTTTCGCGCGTGCGCTGCAGCACGGCCGCCTGCACGTCGAATTCCTCACGCGTGACCAGATCGAGACGCGCGAGCTGCGACTGCAGCACGCCCTTGAAATTCTGCTCGAGGTCGCGGCGCAGTGCGACGAGGTTTTCGGGGACGGCGCCGGCGAGGCGGCGCGCGAGGTCGTCGATCAGCCGGGGGTCGAAAGCCATGGGCAAGGGGCCGTGATGAGGTTCGGGCGGCTAGTGTAACGGCCGCCGGCACCCGTCGAGTCGCGGCTGTTGCCGTGGACGACGTGTATCGGTGCAGGGACCGCTCGACCCGCCCCAAGGCGGTGCAGTGACGCGATGCCCGTGTCACGAATGGCCGCGTCGGCGTCGAGCCGGACCGTGGCATGGTTTCTGCATCGAGGGTCCCGGGCACGGCGTCACGCGTGCCGCCCGATCATCCGTTGCCCACCGACGCCGCCCACGCGCGGACCCATCGACAGGAGAACGCCAGTGAAGACTTCGACCGCCGCGACACGCCGCGCCTGGGCCAGCGTCGTGCCCGCCCTGGGCGCAGTGCTCGCACCCGCCCTGGCCGGCGCCCAGGACACACCCGTCCCCGACAAGGGCGACACCGCGTGGATGATGACGTCGACCGTGCTGGTCATCCTCATGACGCTGCCCGGACTGGCCCTGTTCTACGGCGGCATGGCGCGCTCGAAGAACGTGCTGTCTTTGCTGATGCAGGTCTTCATGACGTTCTGCCTGGTCGCGTTGCTGTGGGCGCTCTACGGATACAGCCTCGCGTTCACGCAGGGCCCGACCGCCTTCCTCGGCGGCCTGGACCGGCTGTTCATGGGTGGCCTCACGACGAGTTCCGTCGCAGCGACGTTCAGCAAGGGCGTCTACATCCCCGAATACACCTGGTTCATTTTCCAGCTCACCTTCGCCTGCATCACGCCGTGTCTGATCGTCGGCGCATTCGCCGAGCGCATCCGGTTCGGCGCCGTGCTCGCCTTCATGGTGTTCTGGTTCACCGCGGCCTACCTGCCGATGGCGCACATGGTCTGGTGGTGGGCGGGTCCCGACGCGTACACCGACGCCGCGGCCGCCGAGGCCGCCACGGCCACTGCGGGCTTCCTGTTCAAGAAGGGCGCGCTCGACTTTGCCGGCGGCACGGTCGTGCACATCAACGCGGGCATCGCGGGGCTCGTCGGTGCGCTGATGGTCGGCAGGCGCATCGGCTACGGCTCGACCGCGATGCCGCCGCACAACCTGCCGATGGTGATGATCGGCACCTCGCTGCTGTGGGTCGGCTGGTTCGGGTTCAACGTCGGTTCCGGTCTCGAGGCGAACGGCTTCACCAGCATGGTGTTCGCCAACACGATCCTCGCGACGGCGGCCGCGGCACTGGCATGGTCGTTCGCCGAGTGGATCCACCGCGGCACGCCGACCATGCTCGGCGGCGCATCGGGCGCGGTGGCCGGCCTCGTCGCCGTCACGCCGGCCTGCGGCTGGGTCGGGCCGATGGGCGCGATCGCCATCGGCGTCGTCGCGGGCCTCGTCTGCCTGGTCGCCGTGGCCTGGCTCAAGATGAAGCTCGGCTACGACGACTCGCTGGACGTGTTCGGCGTGCACTGCGTCGGGGGCATCGTCGGCGCGCTGCTGACCGCGGTGTTCTGCGACCCCGCGCTCGGCGGCACGGGCGTCTACGACTACGTCGCCGACGCCGTCGCCCCCTACGACATGGGCGCGCAGTTCGTCGCGCAGCTCTGGGGGGTGCTGACCGCGCTGGTGTGGTCGGGCGTCGTGGCCGCGGCCGGTTTCAAGCTCGTCGACGTGGTCATCGGCCTGCGGGTCACCGAGGAATCCGAGCGGGAAGGCCTCGACACGGTCTCGCACGGCGAGCGCGCGTACAACTGATCGGCGTGAGTGCTTGCGTCGTTGCGGCTGGTGGCGCCGGTCAGGCTCCGGGCATCAGCGGCGCCAGCGTTGAGCGTGGTGACGTCCCGGTTCCGGGGGATCAGATGCGCCAGAGCGTCACGGGCCATGGATGGCCCGTGTCGAGCCCGCAGGGATGCGTCTTGCCGGCGTCTCTGGCGCATCGGATCCCCGGAACCGGGACGTCACCACCAGCCGGAACGACGGGAGTGCGGTGCGTCACGCTTTTTCGGACCGTGACGCACCCCGCAACTGAACTTTGGCCGCGACCGGCCGACAAC
>Ga0268298_10000574_pt1 | contig 47345 bp, 40 predicted proteins | sample WWTPWeurt_MetaG_FD_194462 | JGI IMG/M metagenome (GOLD analysis project Ga0268298, IMG submission 194462) | Activated sludge microbial communities from WWTP in Nijmegen, Gelderland, Netherland - WWTP Weurt | ecosystem: Engineered > WWTP > Aerobic digester > Activated sludge | place...
TCCACCACCTGCCCCATGGCGACCAGGCAGAGCTAGCGGCCAACACCGCCAGCCTCTTCAAGGAAATCGCCAGAGTGCTCAAGCCGGACGGCGAGCTGATCATCGTCAGTACGTCCAGGAAGCAATTGCATCCCCGCAACGGCTCCCTCTGGTACTACCGCTACTTCCAGGATGCCGCAACCGCTCTGGCCCGCAAGTTTTTGCCCCAGTCCAAGCTGCGGCAACTGCTGAAGTCGGCTGGATTTAGCATGGTCGCCGGCGAACCGGTGGAGAAAACCTACTGGACGGACGCCAGCCTCGACGAAAGCGGGCCCTTCCGCAGCGAATGGCGCGACGGTGACTCACTCTTTGCCTTCTACCGAGGCAAGGAAGAGCTGCTGCAAAAGCGGCTCAAGGCACTGGAAAAGAGCATCGCCAACGGTGCCGCACACGTGCACATTCAGGAGACAAGGGCGCGCACGGAGCAGATCAAGCAAGCGTACATCCTCTACGCCAGCCGGTAAGCCTCAAGTTTCAATCGAACCGAACATTGTCAGCAACGGAGCCCGGTCTACCTCTCAGTAGAAAACCGGGCTCTGTTGCGCTTTTTTTTCGCAAGTTTCACTATATTCTATCGTTGCTGCGGCAGTAGCAACACCCAAAATGCACGCCCCTGGCTGCTTTTGGGAATCGAAGCCCTTGCCCAGGCACGCTCTCCTAAAGATGGCAATCAGCTCTAAAATTCACACAAGAGCGGCAGCGTTTTTTCGAAAGTATCAAATCCAAAAACTTTCACTTTCAACTGTCGTCCACTAATATTGACCAGGGCATAGGAACCACTGGCGATACCATCCTCTGCACTTCCATCCGCAGTTCCATCCACACTTCCATTCGCCCCCGGCAACCGCTCCACGAGACTCTGAATGGTTATGTAGTGAATGCCATTGATTGTAGATACACTGTTTTGATGCACATGACCGCCAAAAACAGCGCAAACCTTGCCGCTTCGCTCAAAGATGCGTCTCAATTCAGCTCTTTCTTCCACAAAACAATAATCGGGATAACGCTCGAACCAGACATTGCCTAGCAGGCTCTGTTCATCAAGGGGATGATGCACAAAAATCAGTACCGGCTTTTCAGATCGCTTCAGCGCCCCTTCCAACCAGGCGATTTGTTCGCTACTAACGTGGATATCGGTATGTCTGGTGGAAGTAGAGAAAAGCACAAGAACAGTACAAGCGTCAAAGGAAACCTCGTAATACGGCTTTTCCAGCCCTGCCAAAGCACACAAAGCATCCGCCGATAGATTCACTTGCTCATGATTGCCTAAGACATGCAGCACCGGAGCCCGGCAACCGGCAAGCACTTGCAAGCCCAGTCCATAGTTGGCCGCATCGGCCCCCTCGCCGGGACCATCTTCGATCATGTCGCCCAACTGCCCGACAAAGGCCGGTTCAAACTCATTGGCCTTAGCCACGAAGTCTTTCAGGTAAGGTATTGAGTAGCGCGAGAGCTTACGCACAGCACCTTCGTACTCGCTCTCGGCACCGATGTGGATGTCAGAAACAAGAGCAAATTTCAAAGCTGCCATGATTGAGAATTCAAATCACTTCAAGATCTGCGCGAAGAACAAATCGATGAATACATCGAGGGGCTCTACCGACTTAGTAGCCTTGGCGCGCATTACAGCCCCCTCCCAACCGGAGAGAAACAGCTCAGCCATGGCATTTGGAGAGAAACTGGAGGATATCTCCCCGTTTTTCTGACCTTCTTCGATACAGCCGGAAAACATATCACGCCACTTGCCCATAACGCGGCTCAAGCACAACCTCAAGGTCTCGCTTTGATCAGCCATTTCCTGGCTCAAATTGCCAATTAAGCAGCCTTTACGGCATTCCTGAGCGAGCAAATTAGCTTTGCCGGCCTGGCAGTATTTCTTCAGTCGTTTCACCGGCGAAATGGTTTTATCCCGCAGACTCTCTAAAATTCTATTGCTGTAGCACTGATCAAAATGCTCGATAATGTTGCAGGCAAAGTCTTCTTTGCTGTCAAAATAGTGATAGAAGCTGCCTTTGGGCACTCCTACCGAGGACAACACTTCTTGAATGCCGGTGTTGTTGTAGCCTTTTTCCATCATTATGTTGATACCCGCTTCTATCAAAACGAGCTTGGTATCTTGCTTGGGAGCTGTCTTTGGAGGCATTGAGGTTCTTCCGCATGAAAGTTGGTCAACAATAAATTCTCTGGCGAAACCGTTCACAAGTTTCAAATTCGATTTCCAGAGCCAATGATAGAGAATAAGAATACAACAGAGACTCTACACCCTAGATTAGACCGGTCGTCTGAGTTTCGTCAATAGTTTTCTTGCAAGTCCCGGCAAGTTTCTGAAAATTCCCTCAAACCGTCACTGTTTTCTTGCCTGTCGCTCAATCAAGCGCGAAGGATCATCTTTGACACGGCGGCTCTGATTGACTAAATCAGCCACGATGTAAGGGCTGTAGAGAGCCCCGGAACCCACAAGCAAAGCGGAACTGCCGGTGTAGATGCTCCGCCCCAGACCCTTATCGGCAAGGCCTGCCACCTTCGCTCTTGATGCCATCATTTCGGTCACCAGCTGGGGAGAGCTCTTGGATGCCGTATCAACTGCCAGGGAACGGGCCGTTTGCCCGGAGAGCGCGGGAGACATTTCAGCAGCCAACTTGCCGCTTGCCGCCCCGGCCTCGGAGACGACACTTTGCCTGAGTGCCTGACGGGTCAGACCGCTGGCCGTGGCACCACTCTTCAAAAGAGACCAGGAACCTTTGGCCGTAGCATATCCGGCTACTGCCACGAAATAGGCCGAGCGCGCCGTCCCCAGGTTGTTTCCCCATTCCGTTTCCCGGGCCCCGGCATTGTTGAACATGCCGGCGGCGGCAACAGAAGAATGCAATGAACCGCGGAGCAGTTGCAAGCCTTGCGCACCGGCAAGAGGTTTGCCACTGCGCAAGGCACCATAGACTTCAACGGCACCAAGACCGAAGAGCCCCACATCCATAGCGGCAGGAAGGGCCTTATCGCCCAGCCGCCTGGCCGAATTCCACAGCCCGTCCGACTGCAAATCTTTGGCCTGCACAATGGAATATTCGCTACTGGCGCCGTGGCTGTCTCGAACCACCACATAATCTTCCGGGTCGTATTCACGGGTAAGCTGCATGGGCTTGCCCACATCTCGACCGCCGGCCAAATTGAGATAGCCCCAAACCGGAATATCTTTCATCTGTACGGTCTGGTGCATCAGCACTTTGCCGTCCTTGTGCTCGATTTCATAACGACTGACAGCCAGATTTGCCGTTACGGAAGAATCTCCCGGCTGCGAACCACTGCCTGAACTGCGCTCTCCAATGGAGAGTATTCGGCCGTTTTGATCGAGCCTGACTCCACGATTCTTCAGCTCAAGATCGGAATTACTGGGTACCAGTTCGGGCAGGGTTTTCAGCTGCAATAGCTGAGCCTTGATTGGCTCCAGAAGCTCCCTTTTACCTTCCGTCCACTTCTCGAGGGCAGCCAGTTTCGCTTCCCCTGCCGCATCAAGCTGCCAGGACTGAGGCAGGTCAAGGTTGTAGCGAACTATTTTGCCCCGGGCATCTCTCTCCACAGAGGCTCCCGGAGGTAAATCGAAAGGGAACTTACCGGCGGAAGCTTTCTGAAAGTCATCCATCAAACTGGCATATTCCCTTACTTTCAGGGAAGCCTCCAGCAATCTCATGGAGTTTTTTAGCCAGAGAGCGTTTTCGGATGAATCCTCAGAAGCAGGTCTGGACCAACCTCTGGGAAAGCCCAGATCGCGCACGGAAGTTTCCACCTGCTTGGCGGTGGCCTCAATCAATAGAGCTTCTCTTTTGTCTGTGTCTTCGATATTGGCCGAAAGCCATTGAAAGGCACCTTTCACGCGCTCCAGGCTCTCCTTGGAAGGTGAATCGGCATTGAAAGCCAGGGAGACCTTGCCGGTCTGATCACGGGTGAAACTGGGGCTCGGGTAAAATTCCAGGCCATAGCTCTGTCGCCTGGCGATTTCTAGAGGAATGGCCTGACTTTCAAGCCACTTCACATAATCACCAAGCAAGGTTTTCGTGGCAGGTCCATAGACACCGGCAGCTTTCTCGGCGGCCAATCTTTCCTGCACAAGCGTCAGTTCCTGACTTTCGGAAAGCACCGATGCGGGCAGAGACTCTGATTCTTTTCCACCGCCAGCTCCGCCGCTCAGAGCCGCTTTACTGATAGCGCGGTCTTTAGCCAGAGCCGGTGCCATATTGAGCAGCGCCTGCTGCCAATAACTTAGATCCTGTCCTGGAAACTGCTCCTGCCTTGCAGGCCGCTCCTGACTGCCGGCATTGGCTCGTTCCGCCAGGGCTGTCAGATCAGGCACGGAGTCTGCCGCTGCTACAGTTCGGTCGGATTGCCCGAGTATAGACAAAAGCAGCTTGCTATCAGTATCTTGCTCGACCTTTTGGACAGACTCCCGCCCCATAAGCGGAAATGCTGGCGGCTGCTTATCGTTCCCTGCACCATCACCGGCCATCGCTACCAACCCATGCCGAAGGTCGGCTGCGCTTCATCAACTTCACTGGCGGAAGCGCGATAAAGATTGAGGACAACCGCCGCCAGCATAGCCGGTCCAGCCACCTTATTCACGCCTTCCAGACCGATTACCCGCCGCACGGCAGCCAGGCGAGAATTCAACTGCGGCGTCTTGGCACCAGGTTTGGCCAGTTCCTCCTGAGCCTGACGCAAAGAGCGAAGCGTCTCCTTTTCCGCTGGAGACAGGTTTCCCTTGCCTTCCAGGGTAGACTGCAGTTCAGCCAGTCGAGCCAATTCCCGGGGGCTGAGATGATCGCTGAAACGCGCATCGTTGGCACTACCATCGCCCTTGCGACCGATTTGTTCAAGTTTGGGAGCCGCTTCCTTGCTATCCACTTCTCTGGTGACGGCATCACCGCCCCTGGTAGTCTGATTTCCGGCACCAGTGGCCAGTCGTCTCAGCTCATCGGGTTTGCGCTCCACCAGTCGGTGCACCAGATGCCCGAGCAGGGCACGCTCAGTACCCACACCGCCGGCGGCAAACTGATTGCGAAAGCGGGCCACCACTTGCAGAATCTTGCCCATATCGAGTTTGCCGGCTTCGAACATATGCCTGTAATGGGCCGGCAATTCCTTGGCCAGCTCTGCATGTTGTTCAGGCCTGGTAGCTGCCAGAGCCAGCTTCTTGGAAGCATTGTCAAAGGCACCAAGCACCGAGGGCGAACTGTATATTTCAGGCTGACCATTGCCGCTTTGACGCAATGAGACAACCAGGGCACCATCGGGCTTAACCTGCACCACCGTGCCCTCTTGGCTCACCTGCCGGTGCGCTATGGAAGGCAAACTTTCAGAACCGCTTTTAGCTACTGGATAGATGGCTTTGGCGGCGTCTTCTAAAATTATGCGCTCGGCCAATTTTCCAACGGCATCGGTGAGGGAAGTGGACTGCACTCTCGAAGAAAATGCCAGAGCACCCGTTTCGATGACGCGCCCGAACTCACGATAATTGGCCGAGAGATTACGTTCTCCCGAGCGCCAACTTAGATCGGCGTTCTTCTGGGACCAATCTACTACAGCCTTGATCTCGCGGGAGGTGGCTTCTTTATCTCGACTGACCGTGGGAGACGGTAGCGGAAAATCTCGCAGATTGAATGGTCCATGACTATCAGCCCGGGTCAGCTCTTTGATGCGGTGGCTGAAGTCTTCGGCAAATTCCTTAACCCGCCTGGACTGCTCCGGAGAATCCTGATCGAATTCCACCTTGCCGCTCAGATCAAACCAGCGGGGCAGAGCATCAATCACCCCCTGTTCACGCAGCAATGGCACATTGGCTTTCTGACTCTCGCTGCTCGAAAGCGGTGCCCCGGTAGTGGGGTCGAGGCGTCGACTGGAAGCATCTATCAGTTCCATCTGACCGGTGCGCCTGTTCACCAGAAGCACATCGCCGCCGATCATATCCAGGGTGCTGCCTGTTTGAGCAGGCAGGGCTTCCCAACCCTGTTTATCGAGCCCAAGCTTAACCAGAGTCTCCTGGGTGTAGCGATAAACACCATTTTGCAGGTGCCCGCCACCCTGCTTGCCGTTAAATGCCACTATTTGTTCTGAAATGCCTCGCCAGGCATCAAGAAGCTGCATCTTCTCCTGGGAAATGGGCGGTATGTTGCCGCTCTCCAGAGGCATGAAGCCCTGTTCACCGGCGGAGCTATCCAACCGGTTTCTCTCTCCAGAACGCTGGCGTTCGTTTGCAGGCACAGGCAGCTCCCAATGCAGGCAGTAAATATTCAGGGGGTACGATCCTGGATATACCCGGAGGGACAGGCTTTCAGACAGATGCAAGGCAGCCGCAAGGGGGCTAAACCCAGACTTAATGAGCTTCTTGGCCAGGATTAATCACTTGACATCCACGAGCAGGGCAACGCAACTAACCTCTCAGCCAATTCCAGACTCGCGCCAGCCGCGCTAGCTGGATCGACAAAAGTAATCCCACTAAGCCTTGCTTAACGCTCTTAACGTTCCTTCAAAACCTGCCTATCGTGGGCAATTGACAGCCCCAGCCGGGCACCCCAAAATAACCAAAGAAATGGCCGAAAACCCTTGCGGAGTGAGTCAAAGAGACAAATCCACCTGAAAATTGCGGATATATCGCGCTAAGTGCAGCCGATATGCAAAGTTTTTCGCTGCAGTTAGCAACCCAAATTTGCTTCCGAAAGTGCCTCAACCATAGAGTTCCTACGTTTCCATTTTATTTTTCTTCCAGAACTCCAAACACCCCCTTCAAAACCAACTCCACCAATTCAACCCTTCTCCTCGACCTTACGTGCGGTCCCGTTTGTTGGTACGGTCAGAATCGCGCTACGCGGCACTCCCGGGAAGCACCAGATCCTGGTTGAGCGTTCAGGTAGATGAGGAAGGAAAGGATAGCTAACATGAATCAACTCGACGCAAATATTGCGCCGTCTTTTGCTGATCCGAGCAATCCGCACGCCGTCATGACACGCCTCAAGAAGCGCGTCGACAGCGTCGGAAAGCAGTTGCGCCGGCTCACTCCAGCCATGAAGGCCTGTGAGGACCAAGCCGTGCGCGCGGTGGCTGAAATGGCTTATGCCAACTGGCTCACCGCCAAAGGGCTGACCGATGCCGCGGAAGCGCTGTCCAACCGACGTCCGGTTGACATGCTTCTGGGTGGCAATCAGGTGGAAATCGAGATCGCGGAAGTGTCCATGAAGGACGTTCGCGCCCTCACCGCCCTGCAGGGAAAGATCAAGACATCTGCCCCTGGGTATTCCAACGATGAACCGGAGGTGACCCTGGGCGGCAAGGGCCGTTTCGGCTGCATTTCCCCCGACCCGGAATCCTGGTTCAACAACACCGCCAACGCCGAAGACAAGCCTCAGACCTGTGCCCTGCCCAGCCTGACGGTGGTCATTTCGGTAGACTTCGCCAGTCGCAACGCCAACGTGCAAGACCTGATGCGCCTGGCGGAAGCGTCCCTGGTGGAAGCAGAACGAGAGCTGGGGGAGACTCGCGCTCGTCTCTGCCACAGCGAAGATGGTTCCTGCCAGCTCTTCTAAGCTGGTTAGAGCGATCTACCGGCCCTGAGTCCGGGCAAAACAGCGCAACCACCAATATCAACGGACAAGAGAAGGAACACCCCAATGTCCAACGAAAATCCCCTCGGCAACCGCGGCAAGGCCAACGAAGACACCTGGGCCCGCAAACGCGACGCTGAAGCCATCGACGCGCTCAAGAAGAAGGGCCAGGGGGGCGACAAGAGCGACGCCGCTCCGGCATCCGGCAAGCCTGGTGAAAAGGGCAAGTCCAAGCCGGTCGCCAAGTCCAAGTCGTAGGACTAGCCCTGGTACTCTCAAGGCGCTTTCATGGAAAGCGCCTCTTTTCCAGCCTTTTGTCGAAAACCAAGCCCTGACACGGGAAACGAGGTAAACCATGAATCAATCGATGAAAGCCGGCAATGTCAGCCCTGAAGGCACCGGCGCCACAAGCGCTACGGTTGCCGCAGGCGACTGCCACTGCCAGAAAGACAAGCACCCTGTCTGCCCCACTTGCAGCACCGTCCTGAAAGGCGGGCTCAAGTACGAAAACATTTGCACAACCTGCAATCCACAGTTTCTGAACCGCTGCGGCGGCTGCCAGAGGCTGCTCTACGACTGCATGTGCATTCGTCCCCACACCTGGGAGTAACTTCCCAGCCCTGACCTGACGCGGTCCCATCGTCGCACCACAAGTATGGCGATGGGGCCCGTCTTTTCTTTCCAGCCCCCGCGGAGCTAACCCCTGCAACACTCAAAAGCAGCTCCGGCAAACGTTTCTCGCCTCTATTCCTTTTCGCCACTTCTATTATTCCTTTTAGTATTACAGGCGTTCAGGGAGAGCCCGCTTGTTTGCATAAGTTCGCTAATTGGAAAGCCCCGGCAGATCTGTCGTATCCTATTCAACGGACCCCTTTCAAGGCTGATGCCGGGGGAAACAGGAAAGGCACCCACCATCACAGGAACGTTTTATGGCCGTGGATTCGCAAATCAGTTCAGCACCGCAAAGTGGCATGCGCGATTTTTTACCGCGCGAGGTACGGCTGAGAGACTGGGCTACAGCCATCATCACTGCCACCTATGAACAGTTTGGTTTCACAAAAATCGAGACTCCCTGCCTTGAGAACATTGCCCTCCTCAAGAGAGGCGACGGCGGCGAGAACCTGCAACTGATCTTCGAAGTCTTGAAGCGAGGCGAGAAGCTTGACCGTGTCTTGGGCTCCATCAAAGATTCTGAAAATAACGGCGGGGAAAGCCGGCACAGCAAAAGCTTGAAAGAAGTGCGCCAGGACTTGAGCGACATGGGTCTGCGCTTCGACCTGACCGTGCCTCTGGTGCGCTTCTACAGTCACAACCAGCAGAATCTGCCCAGCCCCTTCAAATCAATCCAAATCGGTTCGGTCTGGCGGGCTGAAAGCGCTCAGCAAGGTCGTTTTCGCCAGTTCACCCAGTGCGACATCGACATCTTCGGCGTCAAAAGCGAACTGGCTGAAATCGAACTGCTGCAAGCCACTTCCGAGGCTCTCGTCAAATTGGGTTTTGAGGGCTTCACCATCTGCATTAACGACAGGCGTATGCTTTCGAGCCTGGCACGCTACTGCGGCTTTGAGGAGGAGCGCTTCGAAAGCGTCTTCATCGCCCTCGACAAACTGGACAAAATAGGTCTCGATGGAGTCGGTCACGAATTAGCCGGTCAGGGACACAAGGAAGAAGCCATCGCCAACCTGCGATCACTGCTTGTAACCATGGCCGAAGCCACCGGCACAAGCGAGCAGCAACTGGAAACATTGGCCGGCAAGATCGCTGCCGACAGCGCCGTCAGCCAGGCTCTGAAAAACATCATGTCGGTAGTCATGAAAAATGCCGACGGCCGTTTCAACGTTCAGTTCGAACCCTCCCTGGTGCGCGGCATGGGCTATTACACCGGCCCTATCTTCGAAATCAAATACCCGGGCTACAACTACTCGGTCGCCGGAGGCGGGCGCTACGACAAAATGGTGGGCAAAATGTCCGGCAGAGACGTACCGGCCTGCGGCTTCTCAATTGGCTTCGAGCGCATCATCGGCATCTTGATGGACGAAGGTTTTGAGCCGCCCGCCGCTATGGAGAGAGTGGCGCTCATATTCGACGAAAATCGCGATCAGTTGCCCGACGTCATGGCTGCCGCCGCCAACCTGCGCGCTCGTGGAATGGCAGTGGTAGTGCAGAGCAAGAAAAAAGACATGCGCAAACAAATCGACCAGCTACCGGCCCAGGGCATAGCCAAGCTCTGCCTATTCAAAGGCGATGTGGAAAACCTGGAGATCAAGCCCCTCTAGAGACGGCTCTACGCTGCGACAGCGGCTACTCAGGCTTCCATGGTGCGTGGCTTTTTGCCCACGTATTCAAAATAGATAGTCTGGTTGTAGCGGGAATTGTTCACCAGATGCTCGGTTTTGTGATCGGATGATTCGATCAGGCGACCGTTTTCCATGTGCAAAAGACCCACGTGACCAAGATTGCGACCACCGTATTCGGCACGGACGGAGGGAGCCCAGGAGCGAACAAAAGCGGTAGCACGAGTAGGATCGTTGGTGACCCGCCATTCATCAGACTTGAGGAAGGCATGGCGCATGGCCCAACCATCGCCCGAGCCCATGAACTCATTCATGCCGACCTTGCTCAAAGCAACCTGCACGCCTTCGGCGCATCTGCCTTCGGTGCCCATATTGCGTGCCACATCCAGACCGGCTTTGACGATCTTTGCCTTCATCATGTTGCCTTCCGGCGAAACTTGCCAGTCGACACGATCTCCCTGTCCCAGTTCCCGGCGCATTTCCGATAACTGTGCCAATTTGACGGCACCGGACATGTAGTCTTTGTTGGCCTTGCTGTTTAGATCTTCGCCGGTAAGCTGCCCGGGTTCTTTGCCCAGGTGCAAAGCGAGAGCCGTCTTGCCCACGTCACCACCGGCGTCTTTCAGCATCTTATCGACGGTATCGGTGGCTACGCGCTCCTGCAATTCCTTGGGAAAGAGGGTGCGCATTTCCTCTCCGGTGAGGGACTTACCTTCTTCCATGCGCTTCATGGCACCAATAAACTTGGCTGCGAAGTTCTTATCCTGGAACTTGGCGGCAAACTCTTTGGATACTTTGCCTTTCTTGGCCAGTTTAGCCATGATGCCGGCGATATTGCCCTCGTTGTACTCGTCCTCACCTTCAAGGGAAAACCAGGTAGAGAAATTTCTGTGAGTCAAGCCATAACGACCGATGGCAAGCCCCATGGGAGGCGGCAAAACACGCACAGTCTCGTAGGGAGCAGTTTTATCAGGATTGAACATACCGGCGACGGCATTTTTGGCATGGGCAACCTTGTTGGTTTCATCGCGCTGCTGGCCCACATCGCGCCTGGGGAAATAGTCGCCTACCTCTCTGGGGCTCATGGAGCCGCTGGAACCAGGGGTGAAGCGATTCATATCGGACATCATGCGCTGGCTCTCAGGGCTATAGCCGGACCGATCGGCATTAGCATTGACGGCTGAATCGGCAGCCTTGAGCTGACCGGCGGCAATCTTTTTAGTGAGAGAATCGGACATCAAACCATATTCATCATTGATATCCAGACCGCGACGAGCCACTTCCGAATTAGCGCTCATGCGTCCATGCACATACTGCACCAGTTCATCAATGCTCTTCTGCTGTGCCTGCTCAGGATTAGCGGTACTGCCGGCTTGCCTTTCCACCTGGATCACTACCTGCTTCCTGGCAGTGCTGTCAAAATCTCCGGCGGCTTCAATACGTCCGTCTTTGCGCACAATAAAATCAGGGGTGCGGCTTTGATCTTTGGCAGTGTCGGCATAAGTGATAAGTACCTGCGGTACTTCGCCCTCTTTAAGAGGTTCCGCCAGAGGAGGACGGGTAGACTCAATACGACGCATCACACCGGCTTGAATAAGGTCGGTGACGCGGCGGTTCTTATCAAGCACCGGCGAGACCTCAGCTCGGCTGCCGGGAGCACCAAGCAGTGCCGAGTCGCTGGATTTGGCCGCAGCCAGTGCGGAAGCATCGGAATAGCCGCTCAAGGAAAGCGGTCTGAAACTCTGAAATACCGGAGCAACCGACGTTACGGGCACGACCGTGTCGGCATAGAGCCGACTGGAAGTACTGGCTGTGTTGTCGGTACCGGTTACGACTTCATTGCTCTTACCGGCGGCATTGTCACCGGCTTGCACCGACTGCGCAGATGCGTTCAGATCACCTTTTGCCATATGGCGCGGGCTCCTTGGAGAAAACTGCCGGCGTTAGAGGGCTGACAGAATATGTATACTTCGGGGGGAGTGTGAGATACATAATATGTGAAATATTCCGGTGTGGGAACGGCATGTCCTACGTGGGATTCCCATATATATGATTAAATATGCTGCAATCTGCCACAAGCTCCAGGGGCAGTTAAGGAAGACCATGGCCATTCAAACCGAACAAACCAGCAAAGAAATAAGACAACAGCTAGAGGATGGTAAGCGACTGGAGCGAGCTCAAGCCGAGTGGCTCTGGCACAATGCTTCGGATCAGGAGCTGTCGGAACTTTCGAAGATCGTGCGGGGGCGTTTTTTCAAAGCCGACGAGGCAACCTATTTGCTGATGCGCATCATCAACTACACCAATGTGTGTGTGGCTAAGTGCGATTACTGCTCTTTCTATCGGCTGCCCAAAGACAAAGACGGCTATGTCAGAGACAAAGAATACATCTTCAGCAAAATAGACGAGCTGGTGGCAGTTGGCGGAAACTTCTTCGGCTTCAACGGTGGTTTCAACCCCAAACTGCGCATTGATTACTACGTTGATTTGTTTTCGTCGATCCGCAAACGCTATGGAGACACCATAGAGTTTTATGCTCTTACGGTGGTGGAATTCCTCTACATAGCCAGACTTTGCCAGTTGAGCAATCAAGAAGCTTTGAAGATGCTGAAAGAAGCGGGCGTCAATTGGATCACCGGCGGTGGTGCCGAAATTCTGGCCGACAGCTTCCGCTTGAGACACAGCCCTCTTAAATACACAGTGAAAGAATATATGGATACCCAGGCCGACATTTTAGATGCCGGGCTGAAGACCACGGGTACCATGGTCATAGGGTTTGACGAAACTCTGCAAGAGAGACTGGACCACCTCGATACTGTGCGTAAATTCCAGGATGAGCGATTGCAAGCCGGGAAGGAAGGACTGTTCAGCTTCCTCTGCTGGACTTACAAACCTTACAACAATGAGTTAGGCGGCGAGGAAATTAGCTCCCGCGAGTATCTGCGCCATCTGGCTCTGTGCCGTATTTATTTAGACAACATCAAATTCATGCGCACTTCCGTCCTGACGCAAAATCAGGCAGCTCTCAATGGGCTGAACTACGGAGCCAATGACTTTGACATTCCCTGGGAAGACGAAGTAACCCAATTGGCCGGTGCCGTCATCGAAAAAGACGTAGAGCGTGTGCTGGATTACGCTCGCCAGGCCGGCTTCAATCCCCGCCTGAGAGCAGTGAATTTGCCGCAGTGAATTTGCCGCAGTAATTTGTGCTTGCCGCAGTGCGCCGCCGGCATTTAGCGCCGCCTCCCGTGCCTCTTTTCGCGTGACTTTAAATCAGCCCCAAACTCATGTAACGAGAAAAATAAAATCTGGTTGACGGCGGAAACCTTGATGCTGCAAAGGTTTCATTTATGAAAAAGTCTCGAAAGCCTGATGTAATATTTCTTCGCATCACTATTGTTACATTGGCAGCGATTCCGCAAACAGACTCCCCAAGCCGACTCCAACAGCACTTTCAGCACTCCGTAGCGGGGAGCACCGGCACTGTGTATAGAGTGCAAATATTCGAGCTTGGAACTTTTTGGGAGCCGAGAAAGATAATTTGGGCTGAAAAATTTTCGAAAGGCTGAGAACGGAAATTTGAGCTGAACAATTTTCGAAGGGTTGAAAAAGGAAATCATGGTTCCAAAATTTTCGGGACGCTCAGCCAGGAAATTTTGGTTCCGAAACTTTCTATAGCCCCAGAATAAAGATTTGAATGAGCGGATCACAACCGGGACTGCAAGCCAGTTTCACAAACATTCGTGTTTTATTATATTTTATCGTAATCACGATCAAAAAGAAAGAGAACCCGGTTGGGGAGCGGGGAAGACAGAGTCTTCCCACATTCCACCAACCGGGCTCTCCTCAGGTCACGGGACCCTCAGTCTTGCGACCGTTAGTCTTCCGACCGCTTGATGCTCAGCTTGGGGAAGCGCAGACGAGCCAGCGCCATGCTGTCGTCCAGCGCCCGCACGCGGATGGTGAACTTGAAGGGAGCCACATGGGTCATGTGACTGTCCACCACTTCCACGCCCATGAAGCGCACCAGCTCCTGCACCAACTGCTGAGCCTGTTCGCCGAGAGCCTGGTAGTGCTTCTCGTTGACCAGTTCCAGCGTGAACTCATGACGCAGTTCCGGGAAGCGCTCGGCCTTGAACTTGGCCTCCATCATGCGCTCCACCATGGTCATGTTATGCAGGTCGGTGAAGAGAGCCGACACATCCGGCAGCATGCCCAGCGAATAGAGCTGGTCCACCACCAGTTCCCCGGTGGGGCGCTGCATCGGGCGCTGCATCAGCACCACAACACCGGGACGGGTGCCGAGCAGGCGGCCACCGGCGAGGTTGAAGACCGACGGGTCCACTTCCGGCAGCGGCGATTCCTCACCGTTACCGTTGGCGGCTTCGCCCTTGGGCAGAGAACCCAGGTCCGCCGGAGCCGGCGCGCCGAGCAGGCGAGCGCTCATGTCCTCGATGTAGAACACGAACTCCACCTTGTCGACGCCGTCCACCGCGACGGTTTCCACGTCGATCTCGACGTAGTCGCCCATCTTGACGGACTTCTTCATGGTCTCCAGACCCAGCGCCGTCTCCACCTCCTTGGACAGGACGCTCTTGACGTTGGCCAGGTTGCCGTTGTTGGCCAGAGCCCGGTCGAGGATCTCCTTGCGGCAAGCCTCGCTGGCGCTGACCACGAAGTGGTAGCCGGTGGCGGTGATGCGCTTCTGCATCTCGCCGATCTCCCGGACCACCACCTGCTCCATCTGCGCGCGAGTCAACTCTTCGTAGATGGCGACGCCACCCAGTTCGTTGACCCGGTTGCGGAACTCCGGCGGCGCCTTGTGCTTGAGGGCGTCCAGCACCGTGGTGCGAACTTCAGCCTTGCTGAGCTTCTTGGTCTGGGCGTTGAAGCCGATGCCGCCGGTCTCTTCCCGTTCGACTTCGGCCATGCCCAGGTTGCAGGCGCAGACGAAGATGGTGTTCGTGAAGTCCACCACCTCGCCGTTGCCCAGCGTCAGCTTGCCGTGGTCCATGATGCCCAGAAGCAACAGGAAGACCTCGGCGCAGGCCTTGTCCAGCTCGTCCAGGAGAACGATGGACACCGGCACGGTCGAACCACGCTTGCTCCACTCCAGGTTGTGGTTGGTGAACTCGGCGTAGTCGTGCTTCACGTCCTTGGCCACGGCGTTGTAGCCTTCGTCGCGGGCACTCTGGTTGTTGATGTAGCCGCGGCCGGAGCCCTTGAGGTTGGAGATCGAGTACTTGTCCATGTACTCGGCCATGTCGATGCGCAGGTAAGCCTTGGGGTTCCCGTGGATGCGCTCGGCGAGCAGTTCCACGGAGTGGGTCTTACCGGTACGCGACTTGCCGGCGTTGATGATGAACGCGATGGGCTTGTTGCGGTTGCGCAGCGGGTTGTGAGCAGCGGTGAAAGCGAAGGTCAGAAGATCCTTGCCTTCCTGCTGCCCGAAGAGGTTGGCGTCAAGGTGTTCCTTGAAGCCGATGACCGCGTCGGGCAGAACTTTGGGGTTCAACCGACGACGACGACCAGACACTGACGTAGCGATTTGAGCGCTCATGACAGACTCCTTGGTTTCAGGTTGATAAAGAAAGAGTTGGACAGACCATCGAGGCCTCTCCGATACACTCTCGACCCGCCGCTGGCACAGCTCGCAAAAGCCGCACCGGTGACACATCGACCACCAGAACAAGTGCAGAAAGCATTCAGTTCAACTCCGGGCGTCCCGAGGGGGATGCTTTTGAAGCTTAGGTGCTAGACCTGAGAAGGCTTGGAGTTGAGTGAGATGTCCTGGAGATAAATGTGACGAGAGATACCCATACTTAACGTTTTCAAGAACCAAAAATAAAGGAAATGTTTAGGCTCATTGGGAGAATTCCCAGGCATAAATTTCTAACTTCCTGTAAAGACCCTGGCCCGGCCAGCGCATCCCACCGTCAAACCCTTAAGCGTTCCCGAAAAACCATAGCCAGCTCCCCAAAAGCCGTACCCAGCATAGCTTCGCCAGTTAGTTAAGATGGGTCCTTCCGCCTACCGAAGCAGCCCCCTGGCGCACCTCATTAAGCTGCGCTAATGATTACCAAGCGAGGCTGGCACCATTGGTCCGCTCCGGCCGGGAAAAGCAGGTTTTCAGGGGAAAGTCGCGTTGTGTCTATTCTGTGTTTATGATCAGGACGCCAAACATGCCGCGCGAAGAGACGGTGAGTAGCATGTAATCTGCGTAGCCTGGCTGCTACTGCGGAATATACGCTGCCGGCAGGAAGAACGAAGAAAGCCGTTCACACCCAGAATCCCCCAAAATACAGAGCGGGCAACCATTCCGCCCTGGATAGAGCGCCCAAACACCAGATTGATGCAGCTTTAAGAGCTTGGGGAACTGGAGATGTAAGAGCGTAAGGTGAAAGCACCCTATCTTCACCTTTTATCCGGAACCTCAGCTCAATAACAAAAAGCCTTACGGCAGCCTTTACAGCGATTTTCTCCCGAGCAGACATCTGCCCGGCCCAAATCGCCTGTAATTGCCTTTCCTGCCGGACTGAGCTTGTGTGATGGTCAAAAGAAGAAGAAAGGGCGGTATTTCCAAAATCTATTTTTCAAAACAAGCTGAGCCTGGCGACAATCCTGTCGATTAATAGCTGGCGCAGCTTTCAACCTTCATCGGGAGAAATTTATGAACACTGAAGCAATTTGCACCCAACCGGAAAGCCTAATGCAATTTCTTGGTCTGTACGGACCGGCTGGTCTCATCATGCTGCTGGGGTTGGCGGTCATCGCTGCCCTTTTTCGACCGGCTCTGGAATGGCTGGAAGAGGCACTGTCCTACCTGCTCTGGCAACTGTACGGTGCGCCAGTGCATGAAAACATGTCCTCCGCCATACTGGCCAGCTGCAAGACAAGAATTGCCAATTTACTGGGTGACAGAGCCATGATGTCGGACTCCGGTCTGAACAAGGCTGAACCCTACTTCGAGCAATACAGTCAGTTCGTGGACCAAATGACAGAACTGCTGAAATTTGGGACTTCCTTGCACTGGAGCGGAGCTTACAAACTCAGCTTTGACAATTCACGCAACATACTCAAATTGGTTGATGCCTTCGAACAGGTGGCAAACAGCAGAGCAAGCTCGTCTGCCCAAGAAGCGTGGCTGAAATTCAATCTGGATGCGCTCAAGACAATCACAGACCGTAGTGCGGCTCTCAGCAAAGATCTGCTCGCCTTAATGGCCGACGGTAGGTTGGTTTAACTCTAACTGGCAGGGAGAATTCTCATGCAAACAAACATCCCTAAAGTAACCCTGGCAGCAAACAGTCTTGAGAAAGCCGTCTCAAGCTGGCTGGCAGTCATCCTCGGCCTGGTAGTACCTCTGGTAACTCTGCTCGTATGCATCGGCATCAAGGGAACCATCACCACGGACACCATGCTGATCAGCGCCAATTTGCACATGGTTGTGCTGGCGCTTATCCCGCTGATTGCCATCCGCTCCGGTGTGGACTTGCAACTTCGTTTGAACGCCTGGCGCCATGAAGCCCTGCTGGGCACTATCTTCTGGTTGAGCCTGACAGTGCAAGCCATAAGCTGGATGACGGCAAGCCTCAACAATGCCGACAAGATGGAGCTCTTCGTAAGCAAATTCAGCTCGCAGCAGTGTTCCATCGGCGTACCCTGCCCGGTGCAAGGCGGCGTCGTAAACATACCCTACGTGGCATCTTTGATGCGGGCCCAGGAAACTCTCCGGAACGAAATCGGCACACTGAACAAGATTCTCTCTTACAGAACTGTCGCAGCCGAGACGAGACCGAATAACCTGGAGCAGCTTGACGGCTTCATTGAGCCCATGAATCAGCTCGGAAAGCTGAAAGACAGCCTGCAAGCGCTGACTTCACCCGACTACGCCCTTTTCAAGGCAGTGGTGGAAGAAGGCGGAGCCGTCTGTTTCGAGCGATTGGAACAATGTCCGGCCCTGGATTTGAGCCAATACAAGCGAAAGCTAGCCGGACAGAATCCCCTTTCCAGCGCAGTGGTGCGGGCATTTGGATTAACTGACTAGTTCCTTCAATCTTCCATCAAACTCGAAGCGAAAGTGACCAGGGATGGTCTCTTCACCCGCGAGTAAAACAGGGGAAAGGTCTACTTCAAGGCCTAAGGCTTTCTATTTTTCGGGCATTTGCTAAGCGATATAGTATCTATCAATTCAAAGAAATGGCCTGGAAAATCTGAGCGGCAGGGCAGAATGGAGAAAGAAGAACCGACCGGCATGAAGCCAATCGGTTCTCCCCATTTCTAGAACAGGTCCTCTCTGACCGTGACACCGACAGGGCGATAGAGCCGAAGCCATAGCGCCCTGCGGTGTACCTCGGTCAAAGACCGTCTGCACCGCTTCGAATCAGCGATTCGAGCGAATCATGCCGAAGACGAAATCGATGACGGTGAAGAGGATGAGCCAGTTGAAGAAGGGCACGGCCATACCCAGGAGCGAACCCAGGATGAGACCGGCCACGGAAGCCGACAGGCCCCAGGCGAAGGCATCGGCGAGGACGCGCAGCCAGTTGGGCTGGATGGAAGCCGTGAAGGACTGAGCCTGACGGCGACCAAAGTCGGCGGCAAAGTACATGCCGATGAAAACGATGACGAGGGTGAGAATACCCATTTGAATTTCTCCGTTTCTATGTTTGAAGCGAACTTCTACGTTCCGGAAGAATGGCTTGCCGACCGAATCACAACTCTCCGGGAGGGAGAGGTGACCGAAAAACTGTCGGCAAGCCGCGAGGAATTGGCAATGAATTGGCGATGAAAGCGGGTGAGGGAAGCGACGCTTACAGCTCGAAAACCTGCTTGGCGTGCGGAATCACCACGTTCTTCCAGTTGAGAGCGCTTTCGATGTGACCCTTCAGGCCTTCCAGCGCGCCGTCATCGCCGTGGACGATGAAGGTCTGCTTGGGACGACGCTTGAACTTGCGCAGCCAGCCAAGCTGATCGCCGTAGTCGGCATGGGCCGAATAGTCCGGCAGGAACTCAACCGTGGCGCCGACGCGCACATCCTTACCCTTGATGCGCACAGTCTTGGCGCAATCCGGGCAGGCGGTGACGCTGTCGGGACGCTCGCCGCGAGTGCGAACGATGGACTGACCAAGGGTGCCGGTGCCCTGGAAGCCCACGAACATCACGGTGTTCTGCTTGTGGGGCAGCCAGTAAGCCAGGTGATCGACGATGCGTCCACCGGCAGCCATACCACTGGAACCGACGATGATGCACGGCTCTTCGTGCACGCGACGCAGGGCGGCAGAATCCGGATACTCGGTAACCAGATACTGCTTGGGCGTGGTGTAGGGGTCGCGCCCTTCCGCGAAGACCTGCTGGGTCTCGGCGTTGAGGATGCCCACATGCTTGCGGTGTACATCGGTGGCCTTGTTGGTCATGCGTCCGTCCACGTACACGGGAAGGGTCGGCATGCGGCCGGATTCCATGAGAATGCGCAGGTCGTTGAGGATGGTCTGCGCACGACCGACGGCAAAAGCCGGGATGACGATGACACCGCAGCCAAAGCGCGGATGGCGCGGCTTGGCACGCTCGTAAGCCTGCAGCAGCATGGTTTCCAGAGCGTCGAGGCGGTCGCGCTTCTGGTGCAGGCGGTCACCATAGGTGGCTTCCAGCATCAGATAGTCAGCCTGCTCCACGGGCTCCAGGTCACGCAAGAGAGGCATGTTGGGGCGACCGACATTGCCGGTGAAGCAGAAGGTGCGCTTCTGGCTGCCCTTGCCGATTTCCAGGTTGACCACGGCAGCGCCGAGGATGTGGCCGGCATCGGTGAAGGTGAAGGCGATGGTATCGGTGACGGCGAAGCGCTCGTGGTAGTTGACCGAATGGCAATACTTGAGGCTCTCGACAGCCTGCTCCTGGGTGTAGAGCGGCTGGAAGCGCCACGATTCATTGGCGGTAGTTTCGGCGGCCGTAGCTTCGGCGGCGGTAGCCTGAACGGCGCCCTTACCGGCTTTACCAACTGCCCCCACAGCCTGTTTGCCACCGACCTTCTTGCGACCAGCGCTCTGGTTCTTGCCGCGGGGCGATTTGCCGTTGCGGTCGCCCTTGGGAGGCGCATCGCCGGCGGCACCTTCGAGTTCGGCTCGAGCGGCAAGACGCTGACGATTGTGACGATTCAGCCGAGCCTTGGCTTGCTCTTCCTGCAGATAGCCGGAGTCCGGAAGGATCACCGTCATCAAGTCATAGGTGGCGGGAGTGACGTAGACCTTGCCCTTGAAGCCGTCCTTGATCAGCTTCGGCAGATAGCCGCAGTGATCAACGTGGGCGTGGCTGAGAATGACAAAGTCGACATCGGCAGGATTCACACCGGTGGGCAATCGCTTCCGGTAGTCAGCCTGAGGGTTCTCGACGGTGAGACCGGCATCCACGAGGAAGCGGGTCACCTTGCCCTTCTCAAAGAGTTCATACAGAAAGAGTGAGCCCGTCACCGACTGCGCCGCTCCCAGGATATGGAACTTGAGGACGGAACGACCGGTGCGGTCTACTTCTTGTAGCTGACGTTTGTTCATGGTTATTTTTCTCCATTTTGACTTGGCTGCTAGGTGCCGGACTGTGGAACCTGCAAGCGCATCCCGCTCAGACAAAAGCAATTCCGGTTTTCGCAGCCAAGACGGAAGACCAAGGGGTCGGGTCTCATTCTGCCGGAACGACTATTAGAGGCGCGGGCACCTCTGACTGGAGTGGAATTAGGTTAAGTGGCTAGGGTTGGGGAAGCTGAAAAGAAAATCTCAGAAAATTTAAAAAGAAAGAACGCAGTCAACCTATCAACCTGAAGCTGGAAGAAGCAAACGAGACATTGGGCCTTTTCGGTTTCGAGAACTAAAGTTCTAGTCAGAAACCAGCCCCTTAAGAAATAGCCTGCTTATCGCGACCGCTTGGCAAGCCACTTAAGGACGGCAAAAGCCTTGTCCAGAGAGACTTTTTCAGCCCACGGACTTGTCAACATAATTCAGTCGCGCTAGAGGTCTAGTTACGACAGCAGGTACTAATACTTGTGTTGAGAACCTCAAGAGCACTATTTCTAAAGGGTATTTTCTTTTTTCACTCTGAGTTTCCAGTCAAGTCTAAATCACCGCCATCCCCAGCGACCAAATGCCCCATCTGAAGCGCTTCCGCGCTCTGGATTGAATCGGCAAGAAAATACAGGCGCCAGGCGGTGAGAGAAACATCAGGACTTCGACCGGTCACTTCCAACACACCTAAAAAACCAGGGCGAATATTTCACCTGGCTATCAAGGAGCCAACAATGTTTCCTCTCAAGGACAACCTGCGTTGCTCGAGCCCTGCAACTGTCACAAAGTGGCTCATCCTGGCAAACGTGGTGGCCTTCATCATCGAAGTCACCATGCTTCTCTCCGGCCACCAGGACCAGCTTTTCGGCACCTGGCTCATGGTTCCCGGCAAAGTCACCGCAGCCTTCGCTGCCGGCGACCCGAGTCTCATGTTCTGGGCCACCGCTTCCATCTTCTCGTCCATGTTCCTGCACGGGAGCTTTGGACACATCTTCGGCAACATGGTCTTCCTCTTTGTCTTCGGCAAGGGCATGGAAAACCGCATCGGCAAGTGGAATTACCTGGCGTTCTACCTGATCGCCGGCGTGCTGGCTGCGCTCACCCACTGGGGTAGCGATCCGACCAGCATGATTCCCACCCTCGGCGCCTCCGGTGCCATCGCCGGCGTTCTGGGCGGCTACCTGCTGTTCTGGGCCAATGCCACCATCTCCGGCTTCTACGTGCTGCCTGCGCCTGCTTACGTCCACACCAAGGCCTACTGGTTCTTGATCGGCTGGTTCGTGATGCAGTTCTCGGGCGTGCTCAGCTCGGTCGGTCCGATTGACGGTGCCGGTGTCGGTGCCTTCTTCGATGCCGACAAGCTTGTGCACTTCGGCGACGGCGTTGCCTACTGGGCGCACATCGGCGGTTTCGTGGCCGGTTTCATCATGGCCGGACTGGCCAAGATCTTCATGCCCAAGACCGACGTCTGCATCATTCCGAAGCCGGAATGCGATGCACCGGAAGACCACAACAAGGGTTCGAAGTAAACCACCCTTACCACGTCGGCTGAAAAGTCGGCAAGTCTGCCTCACACCAGGCAGGTACTCAGCCAAACAGCTAGTGCCTGCCTGGTCTTTTTTCCTCCTTTCGGCAAACTTTTTTACCTTTAAGCAGAGGTCTCTATGTCCTGGCAAAGACTGAAGAACCTCCCAGGAGGTTCAAATCCCCAGCCACTCTCCGTGGTAATCGGCCACCGAGGACTGGCAGCACGCTTTCCCGAGAACACCCTGGTTTCCTTTGCAGCCGCCCTCCAGGCCGGTGCCTCTATGATTGAGCTAGACCTGAGACTGAGTGCTGACGGACAGGCCGTGGTCATCCACGATGCCACCGTGGATCGCACCACCAACGGTACCGGACTGATTAAGAGCATAAACCTCAAGGACCTGCAAAAGCTTGATGCCGGCTACCATTTCAGCACAGACGGCAAGACCAGCCCCTTTCGCTCTTGTGGTCTGACTGTTCCTACACTGCAACAAGTGTTCGAAGCCTTTCCCCAGGCTCACATCGCCGTTGAACTGAAAGACGACAGCACCGCTTTGATAGCAGAAGTGTATCGACTGGTCAAGCAATTCGGGCGTTTCGATCGCACCCTGATTCAGGTTTTCTCCATCAAGAGCAAGCTCGGTAAAAGCCTGCGCAAACTTGATGAAAGGCTGATCACAGGGCATACAACCAGTGAAATGGTGCTTTTCGGTACCCTCTCCCGCATGAGGCTGAGCGCTCTCTGGCGCCGCAGAAGCCTGATTCTGGATGTTCCGGTCAAGCGCGGCAGACTGCCTGTAGTGACGGGTAGCTTTGTCAAAGCCGCACATCGTCGCGGTCTTATAGTACTGGCCTGGACTGTGAACGAGGCAAAGGAACTGGAAAGACTGTACAAACTGGGAGTAGACGGTGTTTACACCGACGATGTGGCAGCCGCACACACAATCATAGAGCAGCTTCGTCGGCGTTATAGCGATGGAGCGGCAAGATGAGCAGTGCTGAAAGCGGAAAGTACACAAGCGAGAGACAGGAGAAATCCGCCGGCTTCCACTGGAGCTCGGATTTCTCCTGCATCTCTTGTATGTGCGCCTCTTCTAAGTTTCCCCCTGTACACAAAAAATTTGCACTGTTTTACTATCACCCATAGTATCACTCTTCCTTCTAGCGCAGCACTGTCCAGGGGCACCAGCTAAAGAACTACTCAGCGAAATGGCAGCAGCAGTACAAATCAGACCAAAACCAGCGGTTTCCGGCCCCAATTGCTTCCCAGCCCGCCATTCCAAAAAATTTCTTAGTAGCTAATCAATTGCCGACAGCGAAAACATAGGACTGTGACCTAATTACCTACCAATTTCGAAGAGCCGCACTGAAAATCAGACATTCAAACGACACCAGCTACAAAGCCCCAGCCTGAAACTGGAAACACAGGTCGATTGCAATGATAGATCCGTGCTTGACCGGCGCTGCTTCCCCCAGCCGACCGCTCAAACATCAGCCTCGCGCCAATCCGAACCTCTCAAACCAGCTTCCAAATGCCTTCCATTCCACCCCCTCCTTCCATTCCACCCCCTCCTTCCGTTCCACCCCCTCGCCCCAGGCACTATGCCACCGCTGAGACCATGAACATCTTCGATAGCGCCGACTTTCCCCTCCCTGTGGCAAACGCCCTTCACTCCCTGGTGGAGAGCCACTTGCTTATCCTGCGCACCATCCTCAAGACCGCGCTGGCGGTGAAGAAGCCGGTGCGTTACGTGCTCGACGCGGACCACCGCTTCGAGCCCGTAGCCAGAGCCCTGGCTGAGCGCCTGCGCCAGGACGGCCATCAGGCCCGCGGCTTCTACTCGGCACTGCCGGACCAGACTTACTACGCCGTCGACATCGTCGGCTGACTCAGGAATTCACATAAACATGAACATGAACACCTCTCTCTTTCCCCCTCCTGAAGAAATGCACCTGAAGTGGATTGCCTTCGCCAATGAGGTCTTTCAAGGCCAGGTTGCCGTCCGCCTGCCCGGAATGTGGTGGAGCTACGACCTCGGCCGCATGCTGGGCGAAGGCGTGGAAGTTTTCGACTGCCGTGCAGACGCCGTTACCGCCGCACGTGCTGCTACCCGGCGCCAAATTGCGGCGCTGGAAGCCAAACTGGCACGCCTGACCTGAACCCGGCAAAGCTCAAGCCGGCACACTAGCGCTAGCCGCGCAAATCGCCAAGCATCCAGGGTTCCGCCTCTACCGCCCATTCCAGCCCAGAGAAGAAGCTTATAAGCACCAGGTCGTTGACTGCCTGCTCTTGAGCGTGACAGGTTGAGTTCAGATTGCCCCAACCCCCCTTTTGAGTACCTCTTAGCTTCTATAGCCAACCCGACGGTCTTCCAGCCCTGAATTTCCGATACCGCACGCGGCTCGGAGACATGCGCTCTCAAAGACCTCGCACTCTTAAGGGAAAGCCACGCAAGTGCGCTCCGGAGCAATCGAACAATTATCTATTTGTCCCGAATTCAAGACCTCAGCCCCAATTGGCTGCAGGCAAGAAAGAGACACGACATGGAGAACATCACAAAAACAATTGCCGTCGTACTAGGCAGCGGTCTGCTCGCCGACGGCACTCCAACCCCGGTGACCGCTATCCGCGCCCGTGAAGCAGCCAAACTGGCGAAGGAAGTCCAACTGGACAAACTCATCTGCTCTGGATTCCGTGCCCCCGATGATCGTCTCACCGGCAACACTGAAGCCAAAGCCATGGCCGACATCTTCTGCGCTGAGCTCAGCAACACTCAGATACCGGACATCTGCCTGGAAGATAAGTCTATGGACACCCTCGGCAACGGCATCTTCACAGCTTCCCTCTTTCTCCAGACGGAAAAGCCGGGACGCTTGATCGTAGTGACATCGCCCTTCCACATGGAACGCGCGCTCTACATCTTCGGTCGCCTGCTTTCAAGCGAATGGAAAATCGAAGGGCACGCCAGTGAGGAATGGAGCGGTGAGACGCGACAAGCCGGTGCGCCGCAAGCCATGGAACGAGCGCGAGACTTCTTCTCCGACATCGCCCAGGGCGACATTGCTGCCGCTCTGAGCAAGCTCAGCCGGCGCAAACCCTACAGGCAAGAAACAAAACAAGAACAGCCGGCCGCCTGAGCGAAACAAATGCTAGCGCCTGGAGCCCGTTGTCTTCTCAGTGCGGATGCACTTTGAGGGCACGGGCTCCTTTTTTTGCACGCCTCCACTACACGGCATAGCAGTCTTGCCAACAGAGTCGGAAGCCATTAAAGTTAGTAACGCCAATGAGAGCAATTGCCCCACTTCCCACCACAGTTCAGCCGCTGCCGCAGTCTCGGATAATTCCCACGGATACCAGTTTTCAGTCATTAACAGTGAACTTTTACCAGAGCCCCGACAGACACCAGATGAAATTTCTTGGTCTGGTTATTGCCTTTTCGGCAATAACCCAGAGTATCTGCCAGGCGCAAGCTAGGCCTCAAAAGACTACCAGGGGCGACTCAGCGAAAGTTACTTGCCTGGAATTGCACCAAAAATCGCGCACTTACGGCAACGTCAGGGTTCTCATCAACGACAACTACCTGAAGATAAGCCAGACCGACGGCAGCACCATTATTTTGTCAAAGGCGCCTGACTGGGATTTGTACTGCATCAATCGGCTCACTCACACCTATGCCAGAAGCGAACGGTCAAGACCATCCCCCTTCCTGGGTCAAACAGTGGCAGCCATGGAAGGAGTGGATTTCTCGAAAGTGAGATGGAAAGTCTTTGAGAAGGGAAAAATTGCTCAGCTAAACGCCAGTCACCTGGTCGATGCCGGCGTGGCAAATCCTGCCCGGTATGAGAACACAGGCTACCAGAATCTGGAAAATGAATTGAAGGAGCGCGGCTTCTGGGTGAGCGAGGAAAAACTCTGCCTCGCCCAACCGGCAAACCATCTTTCCACCCTTGTGCTCCTACCGAAAACGGATCGCATTCCACTGCGCTACTTTCACCGCTCCCCGGGCGGCAGCAAATGCCTGGTACTGGAGACCCTGGCCAGCAAAAAAGTACAGGTAGATCGCTCGGAATTTGCCTTGCCGAGCGGCTACAAGCAAACCAAGTCGGAATTCGACGGCGGACTCTCGGAAACCGGCGTGATGGACATTCTCAAAGGGCAGTAGCTTCCGGAAACATACCGGAGAAACAGGCAATCATGGCAGTGTAACCGCTGCTCTCCGGCTCTTGATGCCATACTTACTGCTTTTTATCGATGCTTAGTACATTCTATAGTATTTATTTTTAAAATAGAAAAAAGCCCTCTTTCGTTCAGGAAAAATCCCGCCAGAGATGTGGAACCAGGGCTACCAAGTAAGGATGTACGGAAGTACTGATTTACAGAAGTACAGAAGTAAAAACTACAAAAGTACAAAAGATTTGCCCCAACTCAAAACAAAGCTGTTTCAAGTTGGGGCAACCGCAACTGCGTGGTGCACCGCCGACGATCCGGCTTAGAGACCGGTTACGGGCACGGGTGCGTCCATGGTTTCCACCACCGCCTTGACAATCGTCTCCAGGGCATGCCGCATCAGGTCAAGCTGATGAAGATGAGAATTGGAAGAATTGGCGACGGCATTGAATGCCTGTCTGGAAACGGCAAGGGAGCCATAGAGTTCAGCCGTAGCGGCAAATTTGTCCAGGGGCGGAATATGCACGAAGACTACTGCTTTCACCCGGCTGTTGCGACGACAGTAGGAGAGAGCCTTGAAGTAAAGCTCGTTGCAGATATAAGTGCCGGCATGGTTGGACACCTGACAGGGATAGCCGGCTTGCTCCACAGCCCGAACTATGGGCGGAAGCGGCAACATGGTGCGAAGCAGGTCGGGCTGCTCAGGATCCACAAAGGTGTCCACGGCCAGCTCGCCTTCATTGTCCGGCATACCGTAGTCGCGAACATTGAGAGCAAAGCGCTCCAGACTCAGACGGTCTCGAGAGGCGGCTAGCCCCGTCATGACAAGCACCAGGGGTTCGTCCGTGCTCGCCAGAGTGGTGTCGATTGCTTGCTTGAGGGCTCGCCAGCCACTGCGTGAGGCAGTCGGCAAAACCTTCTTGGCGAACTTGATGCGCACCGCAGAGGTTTGCGAACAAATCTTGCCGAAGGGCTTGCCCTGAGCCGGTTGGACGGAGGCAACATCTTGCGGCTTCTTCAGGGACGGAGCTTGCCGATAAAAGAGCCCCGGCGGCATTGCCTCGACCAATTCGGAGCTGGGATTGGCTTTTTGCCCGCCAAAAGCATCAAACCCAGTAACAAGACAGGTGACTGCCTGCTTGGCAATCACATTCTTTCTTTGCTTCTTTCTACGTTTCATTATGAAAGTCTCCTGGGCGCTATGAGCCGACTTGCGCCAGAGGCGGCAAGAACAGCGATTGCAAGAAACCAAGTACAAAACTCTTGCTTCAAACACATCCAATGCACATACCGCATACTGCAGCCTGAGCCTCAATAAAGGCGCCCAAGCATTGGTAAGGAAAGGGGGGATGAGATTTGTAAGAGAGCTTGACCTGGTTTTAGAAGAAGAAAAAGAGATGACAATAAAGAACATCTCTATCAAGTCCCAAGCCCCATATTCAACAGCACTGGCATTTATTAGCTCTCACGAAGACGCTTGACAATAAGCGTTACCGCAGGGTTATTGGAAATCAAGCTCTACTAACAGTGCTAGACTTTGCCTATGCTGCCCATCGAACAGTCTTGCTATTGGCTAGCCACCCGCCCGCAAAGCGCCCAGGGGGAAGCTTTGATAGGCGCGCAAAGGGCCCAGGTAGTGATAGTAGGGGCAGGCTTCACGGGGCTGTGGACGGCGCACTTCCTAAAGAGCCTCAAGCCTGATCTCGATTTAGCCATTGTCGAACAGGGCGTCACAGGCTACGGCGCCACCGGCCGCAATGCCGGTATGATCAGCAATTGCATTGATCATACCCACAGCCTGGCCATCGCCCATTTTGGTCAAGAAGAAGCAAGAGAGCTAGCCGCTATCGGACTGGCCAATATCAATGAAATGGAAAGCTATGCCACTGATTGCGATCTGGAGCGCACCGGCCAACTTTTCGTCGCCTTGAAAGAGAAACATATGCATGATTTGCATTCCCTCATTGAAGATGCCGAGCGGCTAGAGATCAAGGGCTACCAACTCTTCGATCAAAAAGAGATTCAGACAAAGCTGAACTCACCCCGCTATGTGGGCGGCGCTCATGTGCCTGGCGGCGGTATCTTGAATCCAATCAAACTGGTCGACAAACTGGTTTCCGATCTAAAAAGAAGCGGCGTTCGCATTTTCGAGAAGACCAGAGTAGATAGCGTCCACCAGGGTCAAATCAAGGCAGGCGACGCCTCCATCCAGGCCGACAAAATAATACTGGCCACCGATGCCTATACGCACCATCTGCTACCCGGGCTGATCTGGCGTTTCATTCCCCTCTACGATTATATTCTGGTTTCCGAGCCCCTCGAAACATCCGAGCTGGAAAAGCTAGGCTGGCAGGGGCGGGAAGGCATAGTGGACGGTCGCACCTTTTTCAATTACTACCGCCTCACTGCTGACAATCGGGTGCTCTGGGGCACCAGCGAAGCCAAATATTACGCACCCAATCAGGTCAACGAGCGCTTCGATCATTCCCACGAACATTACCAGTCCTTGAAAGAAAGTTTCAGCTGGCACTTCCCGCAGTTAAAACCCATGCAATGGCCCTACGCCTGGGGCGGTCCCATAGCCTCTACCACCCGCCTTACTCCCTTCTTCGGCACCGCCCATAATGGCAGCGTTCTTTATGCTCTCGGCTATACAGGACACGGAATCGGCTCCACCAGACTGGCCGGCAAGATTCTGGCCCATATGGCTCTCGAACAGCCAAGCACCCTGCTCAAGCTAAAAATGGTTACCGACAAGCCCATGCCCTACCCGCCGGAACCCCTGCGTTCCCTCTCGGTAAACATGGTGACAAGCTCCCTCAGACAGGTAGACCAGGGCGCAAAACCCAACCTCTTACTGAAGATACTCGACGCGCTGGGAATTGGCTTTTCCAGCTAAGGCCGAAATGGCAAACACTTGCGGAACTGTTCAAAACGCCTCTAAAAGTATACCCGGCAAAAGTAAGGCTAGCTGTGCAAAACGGCGGTGACAAGCAAAATGCCAAGCCGCCTTCCGGTCAAGAAACTACTACCCAGAGAAAGCCAAAAATGAAAAGCGATAACCGTCCTCCAGTAAAAACGTCCCTCGCCGGCGCGAAAGCAAAACCCTGGCTGAAAGCTTGCTGCAGCCTGCTTTCTCTGGCTTGCCTGACGGTCATGATCGGTGTCCCGGTCGGAGCGTCCGGCCCTGACGCTGGTAAAAAACAAAGTGCCAGTTACCGGCTGCAAGAACAGGAGTTGCTGCGACTGATCGGTGCGGACGACCAATCCAGTCTGGCGGCCACAAGAGCAGCAATGACTCTACCGGACCTGGATAAACTGCAAAATAAAGACAAGACCCAGCCTCTTACCACCTTCGAATTTTACGGTCAGAACCTGCTTGCTCTCATCGATGCACCAGAAAGACTCTATGGCTTGTACAAAGGTAAAACAACAAGTCTCTGCCTCAGTTGCAGCAAGGAGAGGGAGGAGAACCAGGAGGGAGGCAATAAAGTCCGGCACACTACAGTGGTCGTTTTCCAGCAAGCACTGCCGGAAGTGGCCGCCATCTACCGCCAATTGCGCAAGGATAGTAGCCGCGAAGAAATAATCTCCCTCAAGCCGGTCAGTGCTACCCTGCCCGCCCACCTCACCTGGACTAAAGGGGGCAGTCGGTGGTATCTGACAAACCTCAATAGCAAGACTCTGCTGCTCACTAATGAGTCAGTCATCATCCAGAAACAAGCAACTAAACCGGCTTCCGCCGCAAGCCCAGGGGGAAATCCAGCCGGTCTGCAAAAGAGCGAAGCAATTACCGTTCCCGTTAAAGCCCTCTCTATTGAGGACAAGATAGACCCTGGAAGCCAGGGCTGGATCTTCACCGGGGTTGATCCTCAAAAGCAGCGTCCGGCCATCCTGGTCCAGTCCGCAGGCATTGGCTTGGAGCTGACCGTTGAGGCACTGCCCCAGGCCGGCCTCGACCAGCAAGCCGCCCTCCAATTGAAAGACCTGAAACCGCGTCTGGAAAGGAGCGCCGGCACCCCCCTGGATCAGACAAATCCGCTGCAATTGAGACTATTAGGCGGCTCCGAAACTCTCCGAAAGTGCCAGCGCTCCCTGATGGTGGAAATGAATCCCTACCTCGCCTGTATGTTTGGTAATTAGGAACCCAGGGGCTTTACCAGGGATAGTGCCGGTTCGTGAAGAAGTTGGTAACGTGAAGAAGTTGGTAAATAGATTAAGCGCGACAGTTTAGTAATGCTCCGAATGTTGAATACTTTCAGAATCAGGATTCCTTTAGATAAGCCGAAATCTCAAGCTAAGTAAGGACGCCTTATGCAGATTTACCTGGTCGACGCTTTCACTGAAACCAGATTCGAGGGCAATGCAGCCGGAGTAGTGCTGGACGCCGACCATTTGAGCGTGACTGAGATGCAAAGACTGGCAAGGGAGCTCAATGCCTCCGAGACCGCCTTTGTCAAAGCCGGTACCAACGGCAGCTTCGACGTCCGGTTTTATACTCCCACGACAGAAATCAATTTCTGCGGTCATGCCACGGTGGGGCTCTTCCATACCCTGGCCAAAACAGGCAAATTGAAGCTGGCAAACGGCGTGGGTCAATTCACAGAACATACGAAAGGAGGATCCTTCCCCATTCGCGTCGATGAGGAGAACGGTCGTATTCTTGTCACCATGACCCAGCAAGAATACAAGATGACAAGCCTGCCCTTCGACGCCGAACAAATTGTCAGTGCCCTCGGTTTGAAGATGAACGACATGGATAAGGACTTTCCACCGATGCTGGCCAGAACCGCCAATAAACACCTGATGATCGGTCTCAAATCAGGAGCGCTTAAACGCATTGATTTCTACCAACATCAGCTAGGGAAATTACTCCATCACTGCGACGTCTCTACGGCTCATGTTTTCTCGAAAGAAGGAGACAATGTCTTCAGTGCTCGCAATTTCGCACCGCACATAGGTATTCCGGAAGACCCTGCCACGGGCTCGGCTGCCGGCGCCTTCGGTGCTTATCTGCACCGGGTCGGACAGAGCCATAACGGCGTTACCGAAATTACCATCTCCCAGGGTAATGAAATGGGCAGACCCAGTCGCCTCACGGTAAAGGTGCATGTGGATGACGGCATATTCGAGAAAGTAGAAGTAAGCGGTACGGCAGTGATTGCCTTTCATCTGCAAACTACAAGCTGAGAGCACAAACGTTGCTGCGCTCAGTTATGGGCTCCCGCACCTTGCCCTGAAAAGCAAGGACGCTGGCATAACCATGTCAGCCTCATGTCAAACAGGCTTGCTAAATTGCATAAGTTCCCTCACCAAGGAGCTTTACCATGGAGCATCAAGCATTTTCTTCAAATAGAGTAGAAGACAACCAGAATCGTTCGAATGAGAATTTCACACAGGCAGCCCTGGCCGAATGTTGGCCGGGCGGACCTATCGTTTCCAATCCAAAAGATTGTCGGGATCAAGAAAGAGATGGCTGGAGGCGCTCACAAGAACATTTACCGGAACTACAGATCACCGGCGCAGACTCATCCCAGGCAGGCACAGACTTCGCCGCTCGCACCAGACGAAACAACGGCACCAATGGCTCCGGCAGCGAAAGAGACGCCTATCTCGATCGCATCAACGCCTGATCAGTCTACTTCGAATTCAACCTTGATCTTACGCACGGAAGCGGCGGGCTGGCCACCCCGCTTACCGGGTCTAAATCGCCAGGTGCGCAAAGTGCTCAAGGTCAGTTCGTCTACTTCCGCTGAACCGGTAGATGTGACCAGGTGCACCACATGCTTGCCCAGAGGAGATATCTCAAAGCGCGCCACACAAAAGGCTTTAATACCGCTTTCCAGCATTTCCTCGGTGATAACCGGGCTGGGGGCAAAGACCGGCTCCGCCGGCTCCAGGCTCTCGGACTCCTGAGCCCCCAACTTAAAGGTTTCAGCGAGAGCGCTCTGACAAGGCAAGCCGGAACGGCCGGCAAAGCGAAAACCATCCTGGTCAAACTGCAGCGGTCTCAAACCAAGACTCAAATCAAAGCCCAGCCCGGTCAGAAAGACCGCCGCCAGTGCGGCACCGAGGACCCCTCGCCGGATAAACCGGGGAGCAATTTCCATCAATTGTATTGAACAAGTTTTCATTTTCAGCATTTAAGATTGAAAACGGTTTCCATTATCGTAGTATATAGGAAGTTCGATTCCGTATTACCAGCTAATAGTGAAAACTTAAGACCCCGTCCGGCCTGATCAGACCGGACCCGGTTGTCGTGCCGATTTTAATGAATACCTCAGATCATTTAGCTTCCTTAATACCGGCTAAACCCGGCCATAAAGGCCTTTCGAGGATCGTGTCGGCCAGACAGCCGTATTTGACGGCGGTTCTGCTTGCCACAGCCCTGAGCTTGAGCCTGGCAACCGGCGCCGCTCCGGCCCAGCCGACACAGGCGAAGCCGGAAGAGAGCCTCAGCCCGGTCACCTTCAATCAGACCCCGACGGCATCCCAACCCCTGACAGCGGACCTTCCGGAAGACCAGCCGGCTCCAAAGCGGCGGGGAAGCAACGCACCCGGATTGGCCCGGGCCCTTGCCCAAAATGCTCCGGCCAGACCCGACATCAATATAAAAAGCCTCAATCAACCCCAGTCCATAAACGCCGGTTCCATCACCGGCCAAGTCACTTCCATGGACGGCACTCGCACGGTGCCCGGTGCAGCCGTGGTGCTCACCCACAATACCCAGGACCACAAGCGCTTCGAAACCGAGAGCGACGAGAAAGGCAATTTCCACTTCAATAATATAGAACCGGGCGGCTGGACCATCACCACTTCCGCCAAGGAAATGCTCTCCCACAGCCAGACTACCCAGGTGGTAGCGGGGGAAACCACAAATGTACCAGTCAAACTGGACGACATCGAACCGGTAGATGTGCTGCGCATCACCGGCAAACGGTCACTCATTCACCCGGAGAATATCACTTCTCGCACCAACCTCGATCACCGCTTCGTGCAAGAATACCGCTCCGGAAACGACCTCCGGCAGCTGATTGAAAGCACGCCCGGCGTCATGAACGACAGCTACGGCAATGTCATCACCCGGGGCGAACACAATGCCGTCAACTACGTAATAGACGACGTCATCATTCCGGAAGCGGCAGGAGTGTTGCAGCAGACTCAGCCTATCAGTCCACGCTCCCTGCAGTCGGCACAAATAGATATTGGCGGTTACGAAGCACAAGACGGCGGCGGACCTCTCGGAGCCGTTGCCCGCCTCAAGACCCTGCCTATAGTCTCCAAACCCAACTTCACCATCGGTCAGCAAGTGGGCGGACCTCTGGCTGGTTCGATTTACTACAATTCCTCCGGCGCCTTCAGTCAAAATCCCACAGATAAATTGAACCGCCTGCGTTTTCAATCATCGGGTCTTTTTCAGGGCTCATCCCTGCGCATCGCCCCACCCAATAAATACTTTTCCGGCAACGGCGGCGCCGATATAAACGCCTATGCCCGCCTCGAATACCAACTCACAAATAGAGACCTGCTCAAGCTCTCGGCCTCCATTAACCAGACTTTTCTGGATGTGCCCATAAACAGACTCTCAAGACAAGCCGGCGTCAGGCAATCTCAAAGAGACCGCCAGAACTTCTTTATCTTGAGCTACAAACACAAGTTCGAAAAGCTTTTCGACGAGCTCAACTTACACATTTTGAACGGCTTCTACGGCGAGACCTTCCGCTCCAACAACAATTTCGACCCAGACCCGGTTTTGAATGCCGACCAACCCATAGTCTCCATCGCCGCCAGAGCCAATCGCAGCAATTACATTTTTTCGGCCCAGGGCGACATCAACAAGAAAGTCTTTAAAACACACGATGTGAAAGCCGGTTTCCTGACTGAACTTCGTCCGGTCAAAACCAGCTTCAACGCCACTTACTATAACCCCGACATCAGTGCCACCGCCACCGCCCAGCAGGATGCCGCCACCCAGGTAGCCGATCTACAGGCACAGGCCCAGACCCTTGCCGAAACCGATCCGGAAGGAGCCCAGGCCCTCCTGGCCCAGGCCCAAACAATCAACCTCAATCCCTTCCCCTACGGAGCAGTCTTAAGCCCCTTCAGCCTGCAACCCCAGGGACCGATGATGAACAGCCAGGTTGGAAAATACACAGGTTTTCGCTATCTGCAAAGTGCCTTCCTGCAAGACCGCTGGAAGCCTCAGAAAGGGCAGTGGAAGCGCCTCACTTTAGATAACGGCGTGCGCTTCGACTTACAGCACAGCGTCTTCGGCAATGCCCTGGGCATCGCCACACAGTTAGCCCAAACACCTGGCGTAGAGCCATTTTCCATCAAGCCCTTCGAGACACAGCGTATTACCTCAGCCCAGGTTTCCGGACGCTTTGGTGCTTCCATCGTACTAAATAAAAATACCGTCTTGAGAGGCTCTTTCTCCCAGATCTTCACACCCACACCGGTAGACTACTTCCTCACACCTATCGCCATCACCAATTCGCCGGTGAACGGCATCTACCCCGGCACGCCGCGACCCTTGCAGCCTACAAGAGGACGCATGGTGGATGTCAGCCTCGAGCAACAAATCGGCTCGCGCTTCGCCACTCGCACCAATATTTTCTATAAATATCTGCGCAACTTCGGCGACTCCGGTGTAATCGGCAACTTGCCCATCTACAATCGCCTCACCAATAGCGCCCAGGAAGCGTACGGCGTGGAAACGCGCATGGACCTGAAGCCCCGCCGCGACGGCTACGGCTTTAATGGCTTCCTCTCCAACACCGTACAGGTAGCCTATCTTAGAGGCACCCACGGCGTCTCAGGCGGCTTCTACGACTTCCCGGAAGCGCCCCTGCCCAAATATCCTGACCACGACAGACGCTATCAGGGCGTAGTCGGTCTCGGCTACCGCTCCAGGCAAAACTGGTGGGTGCTGGCCGACGCTCAAGTGATGACCGGTCTGCAAAATCAGCTCGACAAGTTCCTTGTCGGTCAACACAGCGGTCGCACTCCGACACTAACTCTGGTATCACTCTCAGGCGGCTACCAGACCCCCCAGGAACTGAGAAAGAGACACCCATGGCTTCCCACTTCTTTTGACTGCCGCATCGAAAACCTTCTCAATCAGCGCCTACCCACCAACCTGGGCAGCCCCTTCCAGGGCAGCCGCTACACTCTGCCCATCCGTGTACTGGCCGGCTTCAACTGGACCCTCGGTAAGGACATGACCAAACTGGTCTCCAACCCTCAAACTGCTAAGAAAGCGGTCTCTATATAGAGTGAAACAAGCAGCTTACCCTCGCTCAGGCTGACCGCCTCGAAGGTTTCTCTTTCGAATAGTCCCCCGAAAAGTGCTTTCCCCGATAAAGTCACTGGGTTTCAGATAAGCAAGCTTTTGGCTCAGCCAGCACTCTCGGTGGTTCCAGACCGCTTGAAAATTGCCGGATTCCAGACACCACACAGTACGCCGCCACCGGACAGAATTCGCTCAGAGCAGGTATTCACAGGATCTGGAACGTCAGGCTGGATGTTTACAACCCAAGCAGCTTCCTCTTCAAAAACGCGGTCTTGGACTTGGCCTGGAATAAACAAAGTCGACTGGTTGGCAAAGTCCAACTGCAAAGCCCCATCCGGCATGAGTCTGACTTCAGACACAGACAGTTCACAGTAAGAAATAAGAAGTTTGCAAATTACGTTTTCATCCTTACAAGCAGTCCTAAGTACAGGCTTAGTTACCGTTTTGTTTTCACAGAAAGTCCAGTTATCGCAAAATAAGTGCACTCGCTGGAATTCGGTCCCGGCGGGGTATTTGGAGTTGAAACAAAACTCGAACGGGTGAGGAATTCTACGAGAGACGGAGAACTCCTCCAGTGTAGCCCCGTCGAACCAAGTATTCAGGACCTTAGATTCTCTCAGCCAAATTCCCGATTCGCTCACAGTTCAATCCTCCTCTGATTACGGCGTTCCGTGATAGTGCTATTTTTTTGTCGCTTCTAAATTTCTCAAATCCAGCGGTCTTGAACAATTCCCCAGGGCGACATACCCCGGATATGCGCACAAGCTTCGCCGCCTCAAAAACTGCGGTTTAAAACCATTATCAACACCAAATGCACTCAATAGGTTCGAACCATCGGCCAATCATCGAGTGAATGGACTAAAACACAAATTTAGACCCCAACCGGAAGCTCCTTCAACTATTGAAAGATACGACCGGTTGGCAGTTGATCAATCTTGCCATAATCCGTCCTGGCCTGTTCAGCTTGGAGTTCAATTTTATCCGCCTCAGAAGCCCTGTTGACCTTGTACAGAAAGCGAGAATATCCACTCAAGACTTCTACCTTTTGCAGCGCAGGCGCAGGATACCTACTGATAATATCTATGGCCGATAAATGCAACTTCTCTGATTGCTGAAGCATTCCAGAATGAAAAAGCCTATTAGCTTTAGTAGAGAGGTCTACCGCCCTACGCATGTCCTGAAACTGAAGGGAAACCTCCTTTGAACGCTGATAAAATCGCTTAGCTTCATTGGATCTTCCTTGCGCCGCATAGCAATCCGCAAGATCCTTAAGCCGATTATCCAGGCTTTCAAGAGCGGGGTAATAGTTTTTCAAGCATAGAACATAGATTTGCTCTGCCTCGGTATATTTATGCTGCTGCATCAGGGACTTTGCTAGTCCAGCCAAAAACCTAAAGTACTCGGAACTTCTCTTGTCTTTCAACTTCTCCCTTATCTCAACAGCTCGCCGAAAAAGGATTTCGGCTTCGTGAGGTTTTCCATGATCGAGGGCTCTAAGACCATCATCATAAAAATAACGGGAAAGAAAGGGATGGACAGGTCCAAAGCTTAGCTCTGCATAATATCGAGACCTAGTTCGAGCAATGTCAGCTTTTGCAAACTCGTTCTGGGCATCATACAATTCCGAAAGTGCATGTAGAGAATCACTAAGTAAATCTAGCTTTCTTAGGCAGTCTGGCAGAGCCTCGGCATCGGCAAGTGCCTGTTTTAAGTACTTTTCCGCGGATGTTAAGTGTTTGTCTCTGAAATGCCTTCTACCAGATGCGAAATTCTTAGCCCACGCTGCCTCTTCGGGAATCTCTTGAGTAGACTCTGCAATCACAGGAGAACAGCAAGTGAATAACACAGAGGCTAGAAACAAACGATAAAGCCTGGAGACAAAACCAGCCTTAAAGTTATAGATCATAAATACGTACCCTTGAGGGTTTTATCACCACTGGTGGACATTCACTCCATTATGAAACCTTGGGTCTATACAGTGCACTCAATTTCGATTTGGCAGAAGGACAGCACTATGACATCGAATTCACCAGCTCGTGGTTTGGTCATGGCAGGAATATGCACGTGCGAACCTTAAGTCTAACGGAGAGCTTAGCAGAATTTCTCTCTGGAATCCTAGTTCACGACAAATTGGACGATGCGGGAAAGAGTCGACTCAGCACCGGAGGCACTGAGTCGAACAACAGTTAGTTCCTTTCAAAAGTGATGCAGTTACGAATGAATCAAACAAAGTGCGATTTGTTTGAAAGAACTATATTTTTGTCAGGATCGGGGCATTGTCTTGCTTGTAGTTGCGCATGATTTTTTCAACCGACTTCTCTACATCTGAATGTTTGGTTTTCGACCGGTCGGCGACAAGCTTATAGTTGTGAAAATAACCGGCGATACGCATTTCCTTGCTGTAGAGGTGCGAATTGAGCACTGGGGCTCCTGGCCTCACCCAGTAGTCCTTTTGAAATTCGGATTCGAAGGACTGAACGCCGCCCCGACCTCTACCTGCATAGAGTTTTCTATGTTCGAAAAAAGGACCCATGGACTTGAGGTTTTTTATTACTTCGCTGTCGGATTCAGTACTCAAGTTATCTAAGTATAGGGCACTGGAAAAATCCAGTTTTGCCTGCCAGAATCGATTGTGTTTGAGCGCCCTCAAACCTCTTGCGTTAATAAATAGAGCAGCTACAGCGGTATTTTTGCCAAAGGTTCTTTCGGCATCCTGGATGAAAGAGCTGAGTTCAATGCACTCACCCCTGTAGTAATACTCTTGCTGCTCCTCTTCGGACGGTTTGCTGCCGTCAGTTCTACCGGGAGGGATGAAACCGGAGGAAGCGCCGCCTAGATAAAAGACAGGCAGAGCCGGAGCATAGACTGTCCACTCCGACATGTTGGTCGTGTTAGTGTTGCTGGTGGTCGGTTCGGTGATTTCTCTTGAACATTGCCGCAAGAAGGCAGCAGCATAGTCCGGCTTTGTTTGTGGTTCGGGTTCGAGTTTGGCGATGATACTATCGGTAATATCGGTACCGCCGAGCGGGCAGTTATTTATTTCCAGAGCCAGAGTGTCTCCACGACTCGCCAGTGTGGCGCTGGCCAATTCCTTGAGTTTGGTTATGCGCACTCTTTCATTTAGTCCATAGTAGCGCGGGTGCGCTCCGAGTTTGGCCGTGTCTATTGTATCTATACGCATTGGATTGCGGAGAGCGCTTTTTGAAGAAGCGCTTGCCGTTTTGCTTGTAATCGGGGCATTGAGCATTTTAGTAAGATCTTTGTTCAGGCTTCTAATCGGCATGGGCGTGATATCTGTGGCAAGAACATACTGTGTGTTGCCTACTAGCTCCGGCAAATGCTTCTCTACCTTTGCCCTGATATCGGTTGTAGTGCTTTGAATTAAGTCGCTTTCCATGACGAGCAGTTTGGTTTCGGCATTGCCGCAGTCAGCTTCCAGCGCTTTCAAGGCTTCCATGCTCAGTCCTCGGGCTTTGGCTTCGGCAAGCTTTTTTCGATCTGCAGCGCGCAGACTATCGAGTTTGCTAGACAGTTGAGCTATTTTTTGCCTTTGGGTGAGTTTTTCGCAGAGCCCGTCGTAAAGAGCTTCTGCGTCGTAGCTTATAAAGAGGGATCTGCTTTGGGATGGTGCATGCGAAGCAGCTGTCGGCGTGGCTTTGAGCATGGCAAGAGTTTTTTCGCTCACGTCCAAGGTGTTGCCTGCGATGACTGCATCTTTGTAAAAGACTGGAAAGGTGAAGGGGGCGGTCTTAAATAGCTCTTGCAGCCTTTGCCGGAGGAGTCTTTTGGAAGTGTCACTGTGGTCATCAGGCAGGTGCGCGGCTAACCAATCGAGATCTATCGTGCCTATGATTTGCTTGTCTTTAGAAGCATTTTCTGCCTTTGTATTTCCAGGACTGCCAAGCTGTATCAAGGGAAAGGAAAGAGCCAGCACTGCAAGCAATGCTAGACGTTCTTTTGTGGTCATGACTCTATTCATTTAACCCTCGTTACCCCCCGTATTCAGGTTGCATAGATGCAAGGCTATGCTGGGGGTTATAACAATCGAACGTGGCACTTACGTGACGATTCTACACGCTCCTGGCCGATCATCACGCAACTGTATGCATACTATTCTTGTGGCGTTGGATTGGTCGCAGGCTGGCGCATTTCGCACAATGGCATTGCCACTGTTTTGTTTGGTTTGCTTGCTTTGAATGCAGGAGAAGTTTCAAGCAGGTGAACCGATGGGAACTACCCGAGAATCTCAGGCCATCGCCAGGCGAAGAGAGGATCTGTAAGTGTCCTCGCTGCGGGAAAGCGATGGCCGACATGGGGCATGATTTTCGGGCACCAAAGCATTCGGATATCAAACAATGGGAAAAAGTCAGGCTATTGTACGCTCATGGATTTACCTTCCATTCCTGCGGTTGCTGCGGTCCCGGCCTAAGACCGGAACATCTGAAGGAAGTTTGGGATTTTATCGAGCAGGAAAGAGAGAAATCTGTCGGCGAAAGATTGCTGAAAATAATTGACGAGAGCGTTAGGTCGCGGCAGTGAGGGCCAGGAGCCCGAACGACCAATAGATGATTGCGATAGAGAGAAGAAGAGAGGCAACTGGCTATTCTCAACAAGTCCATCGCTCTGCATCCGACAAACCAGAAGCTATCACTCCGACGTGCCACGACACTGGAGGTGCTGGGTCGCTGCACACAGACAGTTGCCGACTGCTAATCAGAACTGGGCACTTGATCTAGCTGTTCGCAAAGCCGGAGCAGCAAATTCATAAGATTCAAGAGTTACCACAGGGCGTACTTCATAACAGCTAGGGCTAAGAGCCTGTCAATATCATTCTTGAGACTGACCGGACGGAGGGCGAAGCTGCCAAGTCAGTCTTAAGGACGATGCACCTTGCTTCAAACGGCGGATACATAAACTTCATATACCTGCAACCATTGCAAGAGAGTTGTAGTTTACCTTTCCATCACCTATCAGGGGCGGGAGTATTGAGCATGAAAACTTACGAAGCAGGCGACAAGTTGCCCGATGAATACAAAAAAGCGCTTATCGACCTTCTGGCATTCCAGGCAGACTCCGAATTTGCAGGCGGGCAGCGCGTCGAAGAAAACATGAAATACGCCACCCGACCGGAAGAAGCTTATCGCCTCGCTAAAAAGGTGATGGAAGAAATGGGACACGGCTGGTACTGCTGGGAGATTCTCGCCCCGCTCGGCATCGACGTCAACGCCAGAGTGCAGCACCTGGTGCAAAACAGAGAAAATCCCGATCCTAAAAAGGTCCGCGTCATCAACGGCTTCCGCAAAGAAAACTGGGCTCCGTTGTTTGAGTGCTGGGCCGATGTAGCCATGTTCTCCACCGCCGTTACTCCGGCAGCCGTAGCCTTCCTGGGACAGTACAGACAGTCGAGCTATCTACCCTGGGCGAAAGTATCGGAACGCATCTGGGCGGAAGAAAAAGGTCACCTGGCCTTCGGTGTCTGGGCCGCCAAACGCGTCATGGAACTGGACGGCGACAAAGGCCATGAACAGTTGCAGGCAGCCGTACCCAAGTTTATGCAGATAGGCCTCGGCTTTGCCGGTCGCCCCTCCGACGACAGCGAACACTTTGCCCGCTACTTTGAATACGGTTTGAAAATCAAGACGGCTCAGCAGATTCAAGACGAATACATGGAAATCGTGGAAAAACGCTTGAAAGAGATTGGTCTGGAAATGCCCAAAAACATTGAGCCCAACTACGACATGCGCATGGGCTACGCCGAATCCAAACCCCTTTCCGCAGCAGGAAACAAAGCATGACGGCCCAGAGTCTCGGCGCTCAACTGAGCGAAGAAGATGCCCACCTCATAGAAAAGATAGAGCAGGGCGGCACCATTAGCTGTTTTCAAGAAACCGGTGGTCGCTTCAAGGAGTTGACTACAGGCATTCTCTTACAGTTTGCCGATTCGCAAATGGCTGGTGCCGCCGGTTTCGCGCCCTTCATCAATAAGGGTGCCACCATTGAAGACCGGCTCAACATAAGCAAGATGGTGGCAGAAAAAATGAGCATGGCCAAAGATGCTTACGAGCTTCTTTCCGGCCTCAACTTCAAAGTAGACCGCTACCTGAGCAGCCACTGTTTTGAATCCCGCGTCTTGCGAGATTCTTTTCTAGGCTTCTCCCGTTCTTCCGCCGACAAGCGTTTGAACGCTCTGCTCTATCCGCTGGAGAGCTTCGAAGACATGCTCGTCTTCACCTACTTGCTGGCCACCATGGCCAGGCTCATGCTGGGTGAATTCGCCGATTCGAAATTCGTGCCTCTGAAAGAGCTGGCCTGCTCCTGCCTGCCCCTGGAAACAAGTCATGCCAACCTGGCCCTGGCTATCCTGGCTCGCAAAGCCGAATCGCACAAGAAGCAGATCGAGCTATCCTACCAGTACTGGTACCCTCGGGTTGAAACCTCAGCCGGTCCACCCGACTCGCTTCGCAATGAATGGCACAAGCGCTTCGGCTTGAAACATTCCGACAACGTCGAGATCAAGGAAGAGTGGAAGCAGGAAGTGAGCCGGGAACTCAAGAAGCTCGCCCTTGATCTATGAGACAGCACGTCACCGACCCTGAAATCTGCATCGGCTGCTCGGCCTGCGAGCTGGCCTGCCCGCTCAAAGCAATAAAATCCATACTCGGTCGGTACTGTGTCGATGCCTCAATTTGCGAAGGTTGCGGTAAGTGCATAGAGGAATGCCCCACCGGTGCGGCCGACTGCTTCATTGAAGTAGGCGAAGCTTACTCGCAAGAACAACAATCGGAGTGGACCAGCCTGCCCCAGACCTAGGATAGTGAACCTTGGCAGGCCCTTTCCGGCATCTGTTATCATAGCTGCCAGGACCGTACAGGGCATGGAAGGGGCTGCATCAACTTGGTTATCAAACGCCTGCTCAAGAAGCTGCAAACCGACGTGCTCGGAGAAGTGATTCGCGACTACAGCGACATCACTCAAGAGCCCGACGGTCTAAATGTGCGCTTGAAGCGCCAGGGCAAGTCCGCTTTCTTTGCCATGAGCTTCGCCAGCAAAGAACTGGGCAAAGCCACATTTGACGTGCCGGTCACTACCGAAGCCATCACTGCCCTGAAAGCTCTCACGGAAGACATCAAACTGGTGCGCAAAAACGGCGCCGCTACTAGTAAAGAGATGCGCCTGCGCTTTCGCAGCGGTCAGATTGATCTTGTGGTAACCTACAGTTACGCAAAACAAGGCGCTGAGCCCGGTCAACGCACGGCGCCTCTCAATAGCAGAACCTTCAAACTTCTAGAAGAAATGCTGGGAGACGCGGAAGTAGTAGCCGCCGGCAACCTCAGCTTCGACTCGGAACACTGGCCCGCCGAGCCGGAAGACAAGTAGAGCCGACCAACAAAAGGTAAACCCAGAAAGTGTTTTTCAGCAAAGAGAGAGAACTGCAAAGGGCGCAAATGCGCAAGAGATTCCTGGGCGGTTTTCTAGCAATACTATCCATGGGCATCGTCTACTCGGCTATTCTCACCCATCAACATTCAGCCTGGCCCACCGCCACTGGTACGGTTGTGAAAGCAACCATAGAGAACCCTCCCGAGCAAACCACCAGAGGACTCTATCGCCTCTACCTGACTTATGATTTCACAGTCAACGGGCAGAAGTACACAGGGCGCGATTACCAGACACAAGATCGAGATCAAGCAAGACTCAAGCACGAGCAAGAAGACCGTTTCCCAGTGGGAGCCAATCTAACCGTCTGGTACGATCCTCAGAATCCCAGCCAGTCAGACATCAAACACAGCACCGACACCATGGCCGCCTTCTTCCTGGTATTGGCTGCTTGCGCCGCTTTCTTCGCTGCCAAATTACTGCGCGGAAGTCCCAAGGCACCAGTGGTGCCACCAGAAGAATATTGAAGTCCGGTAATCCGAATTCGGCCAATGAATTTAAGTCTAAACCCAACCTTTCCTGCCAGTAAAATAGTCAGTCCAGTCAATTAACTACCGACCCTTTGCCAAGAGAAGCAGCGAAAGATGCTTAAACCGAAACCTGCCAATCAAAACTGCTCTCACCGCCAACTGAGTCGGTTCGCCGCTATCAACAGCAAGAAAACAGTGACCTGGCTCACGCTTGCCCTCTGCCTGACCTTAACAGCCACCGAGTCGGTCAGCGCTGCTTCCAAGTTCGACCAGGGCACCGCCGCCTATAAAGGCGGCGACTATGTCAAGGCTGCCGCCTTTTTTCAAGACGCCTACCGAGCAGACAACAAAGACGTCAATTCCCTCTACTATCTGGCTCTTTGCCACCACCAACTGCGCAACTGGTCCGGAGCCAAGCAAATTTACCGCTCTATCTGCGGTTCTTTTCCATCATCGCCGGCCGCTACCAGATCCAGAGAAGCCCTGAAATTACTGGAGCAACCCGCTGCTGCGGCAACCGCCGCCAGCCCGAACGGCGCCACTACCTCTAATACCACTGCCAACGACTCACAGTCTGCCGAACAAGACCCTGAACTTGCTTCTTTGCCTGACGAAGCCCATTTTTACTTTACCAAAAACCACCACAACCACATGGAAGTGGATATCTACGTCAATGGCCATCCGGTGAAAGCAGCCTTCGACACTGGAGCCAACGCCTTCTTCTACAAAGACCAATTGAAGGCGGCCGGTGTGGATGTAAACAATGCCGTAGCCGGCGGCACCACCAAGGGCTGGGCGGGCAACACGGTGCAAACCCAGCGCCTGCCTGCCTCAATCAGGCTGGGCACCCTGACTCGCACCATCAACATCTTCATGGAAGAAACCACCACCGGGCTGGGACAGAACCTGATTGGTCAGGACTTCGTCAAAGGCTATCAATACGAAATCGACGACAAAGGCAACCGGGTCGATCTTAAGAAGATCAGTAATAACGGCGGCAAAGATAGGATCGATCCGCTCTACGACATTCCTTGTGAACTGGAGGGCAAGCGCGATATAGTCACAATCGATATCAATGGTCGAAAATCCAAAGCATTTCTTGATACCGGCTCATCCAAAACTATTGTCGATCCGGCCACCGCTAAGTCTCTCGGTCTGGAGCCCAGCGGCGAAACCATGCACTGGCGAGGTATAGGCGGAGACACGGAAATGCAAATAGCCTACGGCACAGTGCGCATCGGTCCACTGGTGCGCGAAAACTTTCCCATACTCATAGGCGGTCATATCGGCTGCTGCGTGGGGCAAGATCTCATGGAAGGCTGGCGCTGCAAGGTTGACCGTGGTCGCAAATTACTGCGATTCTTCCATTAGACATGCGGGCTCTAAACCTGGTTCGTGGCAATGGCACAATCAACCAGGGCTTTCCAGCAAGTGAATGCGCACATTGGGAAGTGCTTCAGCCCCCCTGATATCTTTGTATTTGTTGTCTGTAACTGATATGTCTATCTTCAGGTTGCGCCGCATACGTGAAAGAGCCGGCACCAGAGCTTCGTTCAGTCCGTCACATTCCTTGAGGCGCAAATTCTTGAGGGAAGCAATACCATCAATGGCGGCAAGAGCTGCATGATCAACTGGACATTTGTTCAGCCTGAGCATGGTGAGAGACTTGCTACTCTCTAGCGCCTCGAAGAGAGCTTCCGACGGCGTGCAATAACCAAAATAAAGAGAGTCCAGGTTCTTTGCCTTTGCTAGTGTTCCTGTAAGCTTATCAACGTCCTCCACGTGGGAGAGTGACAAACGCTTCAACCTGAGAAGGAAAGGTCTCTCCTTCAGAGGATCACTTTTGACACCAGGACTATTAATGGTAAGTTCAACCAATTCTTTGTGGGCATCAAGGGCCTTCATTCCCCGGTCAGTTAGCCAACAACCATCAAAATCAGCGTATCTGAATTCGGTCCAAGCACTGAGGGCCGACATCAGATCATCGGTCATTTTAGAAGACTGACTGACTGTCTCGGGAATATAGCTCTTGCCGTCGGAGCTGGGAACGTAGAATTTAACCCCGTTCACCTCCTTCGCTCCAAACCGGCTTAATACTCTGGGTCTGTGCCAGGTAAGCAAATCCTTGGTGCGATCGGCAACCAGAACTACAGCTCGCCCGGCCGGCAAACTCACTTCCCCGCAAACCGACTTGGAATCGCCGGTCAAGTCAAAATTGTTTCTGGCTAATGGTGATTCACTATAGCGAAAATTGCCCAGAGAAAAATCAGCGGGGCAATGAAAGACCCTTGCACCGGAAGTGTCTACGGAGCTGGTAATAAGCTTCTTAGCCTCTAAGAACTTATCAACTCTGGCAAGATCGGCTTTATCAGGCTCACTGATTTCAAAAGCCTTTTCGATGGAACCACCAATGTCATAAACCGGATCGGTCATAGTACCACTCAAATTATTGCCGGCCAGAGAAGCCAGACGCGCTTTTTCCGCCAGATCTGCGGCAATTTCCCTTTGTTTGAGAAAGTAAAAGCCGGCGAAGCCGAGCGCAACCAATAGAAGAATTGCCACAAGCCACTTCCAGAAAGCACTGCTGACCGCATCGAAGCCGGGAGCCGACCAGGTAGGTGGCTGGAAACCGATGGACTGCGTTAAGGCACCCACCGGCTTGTTCTCGGCAATGCGTTCAAGATCAAGCATGACCTGTTTCATGGAAGCGTAACGGCGCTCGGGATTTTTCTCAAGAAGCTTAGCCATCATGGTTTCAAGCTCGGGACCATAAGAAACTGCCGAAGCCTCTCTCAGGCTGGGCGGTGCCTTCTCCATGTGCATCATGACGGTTTCTGTAGCCGAATTACCGACAAAAGGCGGCTTTCCCGAGAGTGCTTCAAAAAGGGAACAGCCAAAACTGTAGATGTCGCTTCGATAATCAATATGTCCGCCGCTGCACTGCTCGGGGCTCATGTAATACGGTGTGCCGAAAATCTGTCCGGTGATGGTTAAGCGCTGCTTTTCGCGATCTTTTACTTCCACCAGCTTGGCTATTCCAAAATCTACAAGCTTGGCCTGGGGTTTCCTGCGGGCTCCTGGCGCCTCTTCCAGAAGCATCATATTGCTTGGCTTGACGTCACGGTGAATGATGCCTTTCGAATGGGCATAGTCGAGAGCTGAGGCAATCTGATGAAAGATTTCCAGAAGCGAGTCAAAATCAGGGGTCTTCTTTTTCTTGATCAACTGCTGCAAGGAAACCCCTTCCAGACGCTCCATCACATAAAAGGGAAAGCCGGTTTTATCTACGCCCATATCGTAAAGCTTGACTATATGCGGATGTTGCAAGCGAGCGATGGCTCTTCCTTCAGCAAAGAAACGCTGCCAGTTCTCCTCGGTTACTTGCTCGGGAGCCAGCATTTTAAGCGCATATTGCTGCCCTAAAGTAAGGTGCTCAGCCAGATAGACATTACCCATGCCCCCTTTTCCGAGCAAGCTCAATATGCGATAGCTGGAGCCGACGATTACTTCATCGGGCCTGGCCATTTCGGCGGTTTCGCGCTCGTATTCTTCTGGGGGCATTATTCCTGTTGGTCAGGGGTAATCTGTAGAAACTTCACTTGTTATCCAACATTACATTTTTAGCATGAACGGCCACGGCTTCAAAATCCTTCAGTCTTTTGAGATCCCCCGTCGGCACATTGATTACAATTCGCAGGTCTTTATGCTTCTCGGCAATGGCAAGCACCTTTTTGGGATTGACGTCTTCACATCGAATCAGTCTGAGAGAGAAAAGGTGCAAATTGTCGGCAATAGCATCTAGCTGCTCATCGGTTACACGGCAATTACTTAGCTCGATCAGCGCCAGCCCCTTGCATGCTCTCAAAGCAGCGAAGCTCTTGCCCGCAGGCAGAGTTGAAGTACCGGAAATATAAATCGATTCCAGTACTTTATTGGTAGTGAGAACCGGCAACAAGTCCGAGAGATCATCGAATCGATTCAACCT
>Ga0268298_10000575_pt1 | contig 47272 bp, 49 predicted proteins | sample WWTPWeurt_MetaG_FD_194462 | JGI IMG/M metagenome (GOLD analysis project Ga0268298, IMG submission 194462) | Activated sludge microbial communities from WWTP in Nijmegen, Gelderland, Netherland - WWTP Weurt | ecosystem: Engineered > WWTP > Aerobic digester > Activated sludge | place...
TGCATCTGCCGACCGGCATTCCGTCGCTCGACGCGGCGACCGGCGGCGGGCTCGTGCTGGGGTCGCGGGTCTACCTGGTCGGGGCGCCGGACGCGGGCAAGACGGCGCTCGCCGTGCAGCTCCTCGATCACTACCTCGGCCAGGGCGTCACCGTGGGCATCCTCGCGGTCGACGAAGAACCGTCCGACGTGGTGACCCGCTTGTTGCAGCGCCGGGGGCTGTCCCGGGCCGAGTGCGAGCAGCGGTCACCGGCGACGCTGGCCCGCGCCCGGGAGCTGCTCGCTGGGGCCCCTCTGCGCGTCTACGGCTTCGGGCTGTCGATCGAGGCGGCAGCGGTGGACCTCCACCGGGTGGCCCGCGCGCGGAACCCCGACGACCCTCGCCCGCCCTGCGTGCTTGTGCTCGACTCGATCCAGACGGTCCGCGCCGAGAACGAAGACCCGGATGCGTCCATGAACCGCCTCGTCACCGGGAGGGTAGCGGCGGTGCGGGCGGCGGCGTCGCGGTACCGCATGCTGGTGCTCAGCACGAGCGAGATGAACCGCGCCGCCTACAAGTCACGCAAGGCCGAGGAGAACGCCAGCGACATGAGCGCGGCGAAGGAGTCGGGGGCGATCGAGTTCTCCGCGCGCGTCATGCTCACCCTGCGGTCGGTGCCCGACGTGCCGAACGTCGTCGAATGCAGGGTAACAAAGAACAAACATGGGGCGGCGACCCGGCCCGGTGACGACGGCATGTTCCTGCGGTTCGACCGGGACGCGCAACAGCTCACCGAGGACGGGGAGTTCCGCCCAGTCGGCGACGGCAGCTCGGCGGCCGACGAGCGGATCGAGGCCGCCGCCCGGCTCGCGCTCCTGCTCACGCAGCAAGAGGGGGTCGGGCGAAACGCCGCCGTGCAACATCTTGCCGGAGTGGTGCCCGAGCGCCGGGTGCGGGACGCGCGGGCGTGGTTGATCGAGGTCGGCGCTATCCGGGAGACCGTAGGCAAACAACGGTTGCGCGCAATGGAACTGGTGAGCACGAAGCTGCCGACGGAGGTTCGGAAACGCCTTGAAGAACTGTTCGGGGAGTGAGAATGAATACAACGTTGTCTCTAGTGGGGACGGGGACAGAGTGGGGTAGCCCCGTGTCCCCACTCGCCCCTTGTCTTGAGTGGGGACGCGCTCCCCTTAAGGGGCGTGTCCCCACTTCAAGCGTCCCCACTTGTTCCCAGTCCCCATTTCGATTTCGAGGCCGCCGATGAGATCCCCGGTGACGAAGGCGAGCGCGGCGGGTCGCCGCGCGAAACGACGAGGCAAGGTCGGCGAACGCGAGCTGGCCGAGCTATTACGCCGGTGGGGATTTGCCGCGAAGCGCGGCCAGCAGCGGTCGGGCCTGGATCAGGCCGACGTGATCGGATTGCCAGGATGGCACATCGAGTGCAAGCGGGTCGAGAGCCTGAATGTTTGGGCGGCGTTCGGGCAGGCCGCTAGGGACGCTCAGGCGGCCCAGGATCGAGGCGAGGGTGAGGTGGCTCCCTTGGTCGCGGCGAGGCGAGATCGTTCACCCTGGCTAGCGGTGGTTCGCCTGGACGACTTTCTCGCGCTACTCGTAGCCGCGCAGACGGCTCGCCCTGGCGAAACCCGCGATGACGTGCTCAGGGAGTTGCTCGGGTGACTCCGGTTCCCAAAAGTGAGACTCCAGTCTCAGAAGTGAGACTCCGATTCCCGGAAGCGGGACGCGAGCCGTCCAATCTACTCGCGGGCGGTCCGGGGGCAGGTGCGCTTTTCAGAAGCTTCTGTGGACACTCGGCAGACACCGACGTATACTACTGCACGTCGCGAGTGATCTCGCGGCGTCGACCCTGACCCTGACCCGAAGGTGACCCCCGTGAAATTCTGCCGATACAAGAACCCTCTCCATTGCACGTCGACCGAAGAGACGTGCTACGCCGCCCAGCACGTCGGCGTGCTGACGACCAACGACAGCCCCAAATGCTACATCGCCGCGACCGACGGCTGCATGGCTGTGGCCATCGCAGCCCAACGCGAGGACGCCGACAGCATCCCGCTCGTGGACTCGCCCGCATCGACCGTCGTGGTCCACAAGGATGCGATCAAGACGGCGCTGAAGAGCGTGCCCAAGGGGTGCTCCGAGGCGACGCTGGCAGTCACGGCCGACGAGGCGATCGTGACCGCCGAAGGCGGCGCCCGAATGCGCTGGCCAACGCCGCAGATGCGCTTCCCGGACCTGATGGCCGTCATCCAGGACGTGCGCAGCATGCCAGTGATGCACAAGGTGTCGCTCAACGTCGATCTGCTGGCCAAGTTGGCGAAGGCGCTCGGCACCGAGCACGTTGAACTGACGTTCGTCCGAAAGGCCGACGAGAATGACCAGGAACCGCCGATCCAGGTCGCCGGCGTCTACATCGAGAGCAAGGCAATCGCCGACGGGAGCTTCGGCCTCCTCATGCCGCTGAGCGGGGGCTAGCGCAGTGAGACTCCGATTCCCGGAATCGGGACGCGAGCCGTCCAATCTACTCGCGGGCGGTCCGGGGGCAGGTGCGCCCAAGAGGCTCGGTCGAGGATCGCGACCGGCGACCGTAAGCCGGCGCTCGAACTCGCGGCGCCGGCAGGAACGTCCCACGGCGAGACAGTATACGACCGCGACCGCCGAAGGCCATCCCGAAGAAAAAACTTTCGGTCGTAGCCCTAGTAAATACGTGGACGTATAGCAGCGGGCTTTGGATTTTCAGAAGCTTCTGTGGACACTCGGCAGACACCGACGTATACTACTGCACGTCGCGAGTGATCTCGCGGCGTCGACCCTGACCCGAAGGTGACCCTGTGAATCTGACCCGACCGAACGACTACCCCGCCACCGATATGGTGGTCACCCGCCACCCCGCCCTCGTCGCGCTCCTCCGGGAGCGTGGCGAGGTCGCCGATGGCGTCGTCGTCATCGGCCATGTGGCCGACCCGGAGATGCTCCGGGGGCGTAGGGTGTGGGTGTGGGGGGTCCTCCCCCTCCACCTCGCGGCCCTCGCAGACCTCGTCTGCGAGGTGCCCATCAGCCTGTCCCCGGACATGCGGGGTAGGGAGCTGTCCCTCGAAGAGCTCCGGGCCGTCGCCGGCCCTACCCGGAGATACCGGGTCACGGAGGTGCAGCCGTGAGCGCTAGCACCGTCCGGGGGATCCTCTGCGCCGAGGGCGCAGTTGGTGTGATCGACGGCAACAGCCTCGGTAGGCTGTTGCTGTGCGAGGATGGGATCTTGGCCGCCATGGTGGCCAAGATGGCCGAGGAGGGCGGGTACCCCGTGGTCATCCGCCCATCCGGGCCGTCCAAACACCCCATCTTGGACGCCGTCGTTGACGGCGACTCCTTCGATGCGGCTGGCATGACATGGCGGATACTCCCGTGGTGGGAGGTCCGCTACATGGCCGACGCGGCGATCGAGTCAGCCCGCCGCGACTACGGTCGTTAGGCGCGGAAGGCGCAGAAGGCGCGCCTCGGCGAAACCCGCGATGCCGAAGAAAAAACTTTCAGTCGTAACCCTAGTAAATACGGGGACGTATAGCAGCGGGCTTCGGATTCCAAGAAGCTCCTGTAGACACTCGGTAGACACCGACGTATAGTAGGGCACGCCGCGAGTGACCTCGCGGCGCCGACCCGGCGGACCCGGGACACCAGCACGAGGATAGACCGATGACGACCAAGAACGCATTCCCCGAAGCCCCGATCGCCGAGGCATCCGCCAGGATGGCCGTCAGGGCTGCTGCCCGAGCCGACGCCAATGCCGCCATCGTCGCGGAGTATGTCGATGACGGCGATGCCGCCAGCGCCGTCTGGTTTGCCGGCCTCGCGGCCAGGGAAGCGGACCGGGCCACCAGGGCAGCACTCAGAGCAGCGCGGGCGGCTACCAGAGCAGCGGCCTCGACCGATGCGGCGGACACCGTCGACTCTGCCGACTGGGCCGCTGCCGCCGCTGACGCTGCCGAGGCCGCCAGGGCCTCCGCCAAGTCCGCCCGAGCATCAGCCAGGGCCATGGAGGTGCGGCCGTGAGCGCGACCGACCTCCAGACTGGCATTTCCCGCCTCGCCGCCGTCCAGATCGCCGACGGGTGCCTCTACTACGACGACGCGATGCAGACGCACTACGTGGTCGCCACCGCTGCGGTGGAGGCGGCGGGTCGTATGGAGCCGTGGGACTACTCCGCGTGGTGCGCGGAGCACGACGACGCCGACGAGGCGACCAGCGAGCAGCTCATCGAGGCCGGCATCGCGCTTCCGGTGGCGGTGCAGCGAGTCGCGATCTGCCAGTGCGGCGAGGCGCTGGGCGCCCCATGCTCGGAGCCCGCTGGCGATGACGCCGTGGTCGTCGAGTGGATGCCCGAGTGGCTCCGCGACTCGCACGCGGCGGCGGGCAACAGCGGCAGCTACCCGGCGAACGGCGCCGAGCGGCTGCGGTGCGCTCCGGCGTGCGCCGAGGCGCTGCTGGAGTCCGAGGGCGACTGGGCCAGGGCGGTGCGGTCGTGAGCGACCTCGTGACCGCCACCAACGCAGCGATGGTCCGCTGGAGCGAAGCGCTCCAGCAGGAGGCCGACCGGGTCTTCCGCAGGGCGGCGAGACTGCAATCCCGTGGGCACCGCCTCCCGCCCGACTGGCAGGTGCTGCTGGCCGAAGCCTGCCGAGCCCACTCGGATGGGCTCATCACGTCCTCAGCTCTCGACCGTATCCTGCGGCATGCATCGGCATCGCTCGATGCGGTCACGGAGGTGCGCTCGTGAGCTGTGACGACATCGAGAAGCCCGGCCGGCTCGCCACCCTCGGCGCCCGCATCCGCGCCGCCCGTGAGGCCGCCGAGATGACCCAGGCCGCCCTCGGCCTCGCGTGCTCCGTCACGCCGAACACGATCGCGCGCATCGAGCGCGGCGAGCAGGAGCCAGCCAGCCTGCTCCTCGGCGCTATCGCGCGGGCGCTGGCCGTGACAGCCGACCACCTGCACGGCCTGAACGGGTGTTGACCGCCGGCCGGCCGGGGGTACGCTCGCGGCGTGGACCCCCACATCAACGGCGCCGTCGACCTGACGCGGCTAGATTGCGTCGGCTGCCGACACCGCGAGCTGCCAGCCGGTGAGGCTGGCGGCGCCGTGACGCCCGACGGGCGCCAGGGCATCGTGCCGGGCGGATGGACGTTCCCGCCGGCCGCGCTGCGCTGCGGGGAGTATGTTCGCCGCGATGCGTGACGCTCCCGGGCATCGTCGCGGCGAGAATCACCCGCGCGCGGTGCTCACCGATGCGCAGGTGTGCGAGCTGCGCGACCTGCGCGAGCACCGGGGCCTGACGTATGCGCAGCTCGTCGAGTTGTTCGCGGGGCGCGGCATCGCGGTGGGCATCGACGGCCTGAAGTCGATCTGCCAGTATCGACGCCGCACGGGGGTAGCATCGCATCATGGCTAGTGGACGACACACTGACCGCACCCGGAGCCGAGACGACCAAGCCTTGCTCGACGAGCTGCTCGACGGTCTCCCACGACAACGCAACGAGCGCGGGCACTATCTGCCGGGGCACACGCTCGGCGGGCGTACGCCGGGGTTCGACTTCCGGTCGATCGTCGCGAAGTTCGCGGCGGAAAACGGCGAGCCGGTGGAAGAGGCGCTTTCGCGCGTCTACCTCGGCATCCTGCGCTCGGCTGCCGCTGGCGATGTCGCCGCGGCGCGGTTGCTGATCGAGCGGTTGTGTGGCAAGGAGACCGACGTGGTCGACCTGACGGTGGGCAAGCGCAAGATGAGCGACACCGAGCGCGCGGCGCGCGTCGCGGCGATCATGCATGCCGGGGGGTGGAAACGGGACGGGGACGGCGAGTAGACTGCGGAGTCCCATGGACACCCCCGCAGGCTCCGCGATTTCCGACTTCGACGAGCTCCCGTTCTTCGGCCGTGACGAGCTGGTGCGGGTCGCGTCGCACCCCGACAGCACGCTGCGGTCCGCGTGCATGGCCTACAGGATCCTGTGGCTGTTGGACCGGCAGGCCGAGGCCGCCAAGTTGGCGAGCACCCGAGCGGAGGGGCACCGGCGCTCGCAGGATCAGGTCGACGCGCTGGACAGGGTGCTGCGCGCCGAGTTCGGCGACCCGCTCCCCGACGAGGGCCCGTGCCAGATGGCCGTGCGTAAGCTGCGCGAGCAGGCGCGCGAGATCCTGCGACTGCGGGAGCTGCGGCGGCCATGAGCACGCGCGCCAACCGGCGCCGGCGACACCGGCGGCACAAGCGCAGGGCGGCACAGCGGGCGCGGGTCCGGCTGTGGTTTCGCGATGGCAAGCCGCGACTTGACGTGGTGCTTGCCCTCGTCAAGCGGCCGAACGAGCTGCTGAACTCGATGCCGTACGTGGAGCGTTACGGCCCAGGCGTCTACCGCTACGAGCCGCGCACGCCGTTGCCCCTCGTCGAGCGGCATCGAATAGCCCTCGACGCATTCGGCACCGCGGTGGTGGACGTGCGGACGGGCGAGATCGTGCCGCACGAGCGGCTACCATCTGCCGCATGCCTGACCCCCGGGACTTGATCCGCGACCTGTCGCCCGAGCAGCTCGCCGCGCTCGACGAGATCGTCGACAACGACCCCGAACTGTGGCGCCCGCTGCCGGGCCCGCAGACGCTCGCCGTCGAGAGTGAGGCCGACGTGGTGGGGTTCGGCGGCGCCGGCGGCGGCGGCAAGAGCGACTTCGTCTGCGGCCTCGCGGTGACGCGACACCAGCGTAGCATAATCTTCCGCGAGACCGGCACCGAGCTGGTTGGCATCCGCGGCCGGCTGCGCGAGTTGATCGGCGAGGGGAGCCACCTCGAAGGGCTCACCGGCGAGCCCGCGGCCTACAACGGCCGCGACGGTCTGTTCGCGTTCACCCGCCCCGACGGGGTCGCGTGTGAGATCGAACTCGGCGCGTTCCCGGACCTCGGCGACGAGCAGAAGTTTCGCGGGCGCCCGCATGACTTGCTCGCGTTCGACGAGGCGTCGAACATGCGCGAGGCGCAGGTGCGGTTCCTGTTCGCGTGGGCCCGCAGCGTAGACCCCGAGCAGCGGGTTCGCGTCGTGATGACCTTCAATCCGCCGGACACGCCCGAAGGCCGATGGATCATCGCGTTCTTCGCGCCGTGGCTCGACCCGAAGCACCCGCGGCCGGCGACGCCCGGCGAGCTGCGTTGGTTCGCGACGGTCGGCGGCGTCGACATCGAGGTGCCCGACGCGCGGCCGTTCGTGCTCGCCGGTGACGGAGACGACGCTCGGCGTTCGCGTGTCTACGAGTTCGACGAGGACGAGCACCGGCCGGAGGACATCATCCGGCCGCAGTCCCGAACCTTCATTCCAAGCCGCGTCACCGACAACCCGTTCTTGTCGGGGACGGGCTACATGCGCACGTTGCAGGCGCTGCCCGAGCCGCTGCGCTCGCAAATGCTGCTCGGCGACTTCCGCGCTGGGCTCAAGGATGACGCTTTCCAGGTCATCCCGACGGCGTGGGTTGAGGCCGCGATGGCCCGGTGGAACAAGCCCGCGAAGCTGCCGCCGATGGACAGCCTAGGCGCCGACATCGCCATGGGCGGCGACGATGAGCACGTCATCGTTGCGCGGCACGGCTGGTGGTTCGGCGAGCCGATCGCGCACAAGGGCACCGAGGTGCCGGACGGCGCGAAGAGTGGTTCGTTGATCGTTGCCGCACTGCGCGACGAGGCCGTGATCCACCTCGACCTGTTCGGCGTTGGGGCGCTCGCCTACGGCTTCCTGATGGGCCTGCACATGCACGTCATCGGCGTCAACTTCGGCGACCTCGTGCCGAACTCGACCGACCTGACGGGGCGCATGCGCTTCATCAACCTGCGGTCGCTGCTCTGGTGGCGCATGCGCGAAGCCCTCGACCCGAACCGGAACACGGGCATCGCACTGCCGCCGCATCAGCGGTTGCTCGCCGACCTCACGGCGCCGAAGTGGTCGCTGCCAGGGCAGGTCATCAAGGTGCAAAGCCGCGACGACATCATCAAGACGATCGGGCGGTCGCCGGACTACGGCACCGCGGCGATCCTCGCGCTGCTCGCGACACCGAAGCGCCGCAAGCCCATCGAGCTGCCGGCGGGGTTCCCGCACGTCACCCGGGCGCCGGACCCGCCGCCGGACGCCAGCGCCGGCTACGACCCGTACTCGGCGCTCGGGTAGGTCGGGCCAGGAGCGCCGCGGCAGTAGCACGCCGGTGTGCTACTTGTTGACGCGCGTAAGTGGTTGCGGCGCCGAAGGCATCGGTCGCGAGGGTAAACCGGCGACGGGCAAACAAGGGCAGTGCCCGTAAATGCCCGTCGCGCCCGTGCCGGAGGCGGACGGCCGGGTACATGACTCGCCGGGCACCGCCGTAGGGTGCCCGGTCGATGATCCGCCGCGTCACCGTCGAGGAGCTGCTCGCGCAGGGCGACGCCCTGTTCCGGTCGCACTACCGGGACACGCGGACCGGCATCGAGCAGCCGTTGCACGTTCGCGCGGACCTGTTCCGAGCGATGGAGAAGGCCGGCGTGCTGCTCGCGTTCGGCGCGTTCGACCTGCGGCTCGACGGCGACCGGCTGGTGGGCTACGCGCTCGGCACGGTGACGCCGCACCCCTACTCCGACGACGTGGTGGCGAGCGCGTGCGCGATCTTCGTGCATGCCGACTACCGGCGGGGCGGCACGGGCTCGCGGCTCATGGATGGACTCGAAGCCGCGGCCCTGGCCGCCGGTGCGACCGTCGTGCAGTGGCACGCGAAGCGGGGCACACACTTCGAGCACATCCTTCACCGGCGGCGAATGCTGGAACTCGAAGTCGTCTACACGAAGAGGTTGGACCATGGCTAAGGCTGCGCTCGCAACGGCGGCGATCATTTCCGCGGGCTCGGGCATCGCTGCGTCAGTGCAGCAGGACGCCGCGCAGCGGAAGGCGCGGCAGATGCAGCGCACCGCGCAGACGGCCGCCGAACAGAACGCGCTCAAGGCCGACCGCACGGCACGCGAGGCGAACGCCCGCGTCACGCAGAAGGCGCCGAACATCGCGGGCTTGCTCGCCGACGCGGCGAAGCTCAAGCCGCAGTCCACCATCTTCGGTGGCGCGAACCAGCTCCTCGGCCAATGAACCCGGCCGATCGCATCCGCATGTGGGAGATCCGGGCGAAGGCGCTCGACTCCGATTACGCCTCGTGGCAGTCGCACTACCGCGAGCTGAACGCCTTCCTCATGCCCCGCGCGGGGCTGTTCCTGCCGACGGGCCGCAACGACGGGGCGCGGAAGCACAACCAGATCCACGACAACACCGGCATGCGTGCGGTGCGCATCGGCGGCGCCGGCATGATGTCGGGCGCATCGTCGCCAGCTCGTGCTTGGGTCCGGTTCCTGACGAACAACCCGGACGCGAACCGCCGCTACTCGATCACCCGGTGGCTCGACGAGGTGACCGAGATCGTCTTGCAAACGCTCTCGAAGTCGAACGTCTACCGCGTGCTGCACGGCATGTACGAAGAGCTGTTCGCGTACGGCACCGCGGCGTGCTTGTTCACGCTCGACGCCGAGAACGTGATCCACCTGCAACCGTTCACGGTCGGCGAGTACCGGCTCGCCAGCGACTCGAAGGGCAACGTCAACGTTTGCTATCGGACCTTTGCGAAGACCGTCGCGGAAATGGTCGACGAGTTCGGGATCGACCGCGTCTCGCAACGGGTGCGCGACTACCACCGCAACGGCGAGCTGCAACAGCTCATCAAGGTGCGGCACGTCATCGAGCCCCGGCGCGATCGCACGCCGGGCGCCACCGACAACCTGAGCATGCCGTGGGCCTCGGTGTACTACGAGTTCGACACCGGCTACGAGACCATCCTGCACGAGTCGGGCTTCGAGGAGTTCCCCGTGCTCGCCCCACGGTGGGGCCTCACGGCAGGCGATGTCTACGGCAACAGCCCGGGCATGGAAGCCCTCGGAGACATCAAGCAGCTCCAGCACCAGCAGCTCCGCAAGGCGCAATGCATCGACTTCCAGACCATGCCGCCGATGCTGGCCCCGACGACGATGAAGGGGCAGGAATCGCGGTGGACGCCCGGCGGGATCGTCTTCTACGACGGCACGATGCCGAACGCGATCCGCTCGGCGTTCGAGGTCCGGCTCGACCTCAACCATCTGCTGCTCGATATCCAGGACGTTCGCGAGCGCATCCGCGGCGCGTTCTTCGCCGACCTGTTCTTGATGCTCGCGCAGACCGATAAGCGCATGACGGCCACCGAGGTCGCCGAGCGCCACGAGGAGAAGCTGATCCAGCTTGGCCCGGTGCTGGAGCGGCTGCACAACGAGTTGCTCGCGCCACTGGTCAAGCGCACGTACCGCGCTCTGCGCGACGCCGGCGCGCTGCCGCCGCCACCGCCGGAGCTGGAAGCCCTCAACCTGACGCTGGAGTTCACCAGCACGCTCGCGCAAGCACAGCGCGCGGTGGGCCTGTCCGCGATCGAGCGCGGCCTCGCCACCGCCGGCGCCGCGGCGCAGTTCGCGCCCGACATCGTCGACAACATCGACCCTGACGGGCTGTGGCAGGAGATCAGCAGCATGCTCGGGATTACGCCGAGGATCTCGCGCGATCCGCGCAAGCGCGACGACCTGCGGCAAGCGAAGATCGCGGCGCAGCAAGCGCAGGCGCAAGCCGCGCTCGCGCAGCAGACATCGACCACGGTGAAGAACGTCGCGGCAGCGGCCCCGGGCAGCAGCAACAACGCGCTGTCCGATGTCATGTCGCTGTTCTCCGGCTACGAGCACCCCGCCGCGCAAGCCTACTGATGACCACGGGATCGACCGCCCTGCTGCACGCTCTGCTCTACGTCTGCGCCCCCGTCAGTTCGGCGGTGCTCGCCGCCGAGATCGTCGAGGACGGATGGGCGAAGCTCATCGCCGGCGGCGGCGCCGCGGCGCTCGTCGCGGGCCTCATGGTGTGGGTTCTCCGGCACGTCAGTGCCAGCAACGAGCGCATCGCGCGGACGTTCGCCGACAGCGCGAAGGCGCAGGCGGACAGCTTCCACGAGACCACGACGACCCTGCTACGCGAGCAACGCACCGAGAGCGCGCAGCGGGAAGACAAGCTGATCTCGGTGTTACGAGACACCGCCCGATGAAGACCACCGCGCTCCTGTTCCTGTTCGCCGTCATCATGTTCACGATGGCGGCCTGCGCCACGCCGGAGCAGACCACGGCGGCGATCGCCGCCGTCGGCTCGACGGCCGCGGCGCTGATCGACGCCCTGGCGCCGATCATCCCGCCGGAGAAGCTCGCCGCGTTGCAGGCGACCGCGGGCCACATCGACGGCACCGTGCAGGCGACCGCCACGGCTGTCCACACGCTGGCGGAGGCCGTGTCGCAGATCAACGCGAAGGCCGGCGCGCAGATCGCGGCCGTAGCCGACTCGGTGGCGAAGGCCACGCACGAGATCGCGACCCTGCCGACGCGCACCGAGGTCTACGAGATCGGCGCCGGTACCGGCGCCGCCGGCGCCGCGGTGTCGCGGCTGATGAGCGTCAAGAAGCACGGGTTCGCCGGGACCGCCGCGAAGCACGCATGATCGACCGCGACGTAGGCAGGTCGCTCGCGGCCAACGCGAAGGATATCAAACGCCTTCGCGGGCAGTCGGCCGTGATCGAGGCCGCGGTCGAGGCGGTCGGCGCGGTGGCGGCCGGCAAGGCCGACGCCGTTCACGGGCACCTCGCTGCCGACATCGTACCCGAGTCCGCGGCGTGGGCCGGGAACCTGCTCGGGGCAACGGGCACGCTGCAAGACGTGCTGGATTTCGTCGACGCGGCGTCGCTCGGCGGCGGCGGTGGCGTCGATCTCGCGAAGGTCCGCGTCGAGCAGTCGTTGAGGTTCTGAATGCTTCTCCTGTCCACCGTCGACGAGTCGATCGACCTCGTCACCAGCACCGCAGTCGGGCTCGACTACACGGCGTCGTGGGTCGACCTGACCACCTCGGGCGTCGCCGCCGGCAGCGGCGACGGCGCGATCTCCTCCGCGACGACCACCACGCTCGTCGCGGCCCCCGGTGCGAGCACCGCGCGGCAGCTCAAGGGCTGCACGATCAAGAACACGGCGGATGCCGTCGGGTCGTTCAACGACGTGGTAGTGCGCAAGGTCAACTCGGGGAGTTACCGGGAAATGGTGTCGATGACCCTCGGCCCGAACGAGTCGCTGCACTACAGCGACACCGAGGGGTGGATCAAGTTCGACGCGAACGGCAATCGGCAGTGCGCCGTCGTGACCATGGCCCCGGTGCCGGCGTGGAACGTGGCCCCGGGCTTTTCCACGGCGAACCTGACGAGCACGAAAACGCTCACCAGCGGAACGATCTTCGCGCGGTACATGGGCAAGGCGCCCCGCGCGCTATCGCAGGTGCAGGCGCGGCTCCGCATGACCACCGCGGCGGCGACGATCACCTGGGCGGAAGCCGCGATCGCCAAGGGGTCGATCAGCGTCGGCACGAACCCGAGCCTCACCGTCGTCGGCTACCTCGACGTGTCGGCGATCATCAACAGCACGGGCCAGAAGACCCTCACGATCCCGGTCTCGTCGGGCCAGACGATCAGCGCCGGGGAAGACGTGTGGCTGGTCATCGGCAACTCGGCGACCACCGCCGGCATCGTGCGCGCGCAGTCCGTCGCCGATGACCTACAAGTCGGCTGGCAAGCCTCGGTAGCGCAGCGCCCGAGCCTCATTCTCGGCAGCGCGGTGACGTTCACGATCGAGGGCGCCACGACGCTCGCGCCCTGGCTCGCCATCGGATTCTGACGCGGGCGGGTACATGACTCGCCGGAGCGTGCCTAGCGTGCGGGCGTGTTGATCGACCCGACCGACCTCGCCGCGACCGCGCGCCAGACCGCCACCGAGCGGCAGGCCGTGCAACGGGTGATGGCCGTCGAGCGCGATCGACTGCGCCGGCTGTTGAGCGGCGAACTGGGTCGCTGGTTCGTCATGCAACAGATCGAGCGCGCCGGCGTGTTCCGAGCGACGTTCGACCCCGCTTCCGATCGCGTGTCTGCCTTCAACGAAGGCGCGCGCAACAACGGGCTGCGGCTGTTGAACGAGGTGCTCGAAGCGTGCCCGGAGCTTTGGGAGACGATGGTGAGGGAGCGCGCCGCGCGACTCGATTCCGAGCGCGGGCGAGGCGACCCGAACGGAGAAGTTGACGCATGACCACGCCCGCAACCCCCGCGACCCCGAACACGCCAGCCGCTACGACCGACGTGGGAAACCCGGGGCCGCAACAGCAGACGGCGACGGGCAAGGAACCGACTCCGGCGGCGACGACGCCGCCCGAGCCGGCGAAGGCGAACGAAGGCACCGGCGAGGAGGCTCCGCGGAAGCGGAACGCCCCGGAGTCGTACACCTACAAGCCCTCCGAGGAGGGCTTGACGGTGGGCGACGGCGTCGCTTCGGCGATGTCCGATGTCTTCCGCGAGCTGGACCTGACGCAAGATGCCGCGCAGAAGATCGTCGACAAGGTGTCGCCCGCGCTGCGAGCGCAGACGCAGGCGAACATCAAGGCGATGGTCGACGGGTGGGAGACCGAGCTGCAAGCCGACGCAACGGTTGGCGGCAGCAAGCTCCCGGAGTCGCTCGCGCTCGCCGAAAAGGCGCTCGCGCTCGGCTCGCCCGAACTGCGTCAACTGCTCGGCTCGGCCGCCGATGGCGGCACGGGCCTCGGCCGGCACAAGGCCGTTGTGCAATGGCTGGCCGAGATCGGCAGGCGCCTGACGCCCGACCCGAAGAACGTCGTCGGCGGCAGTCCTTCGCCGGTCAGTTCGAGCGACCCGCTGGCGCGCCTCGCGGCGAGCTACGGGAAGCAGTGACCACCACCTGAGAGAAAGCACCGATGACTGTCCTTTCGACTACCCGCCTCACCCTCGCCGACTTGGCGAAGATGATGGACCCGAACGGGCGCGTTGCGCCCGTCGTCGAGCTGCTCGCGCAGCGCAACGAGATCCTCATGGATCAGTTGTGGCAGGAAGGCAACTTGCCGACCGGCCACCAGTTCAGCGTTCGCACGGCCCTGCCGACCGCGTCGCTCCGTGACTTCAACGAGGGCGTGACGCCGTCGAAGAGCGCCGTCGCGCAGCAGACTGAGGGCATGTCGATCATCGAGGCGTGGGCCGAGATCGACGAGGCCGAGGCCGAGCTGAACGGCAACAAGGCCGCATTCCGCGCCCTGGAGGACAAGGCGTTCATCATGTCGCTGGAGCAGAAGCTCACCGACCTGCTGCTCTACGGCAACGTCCGCTCGTCGTCGAAGGAGTTCAACGGCTTCGCCACGCGCATGTCGACGCTCGCGCACCCGCAGGTCATCAACGCCGGCGGCTCGGGCAGCGACAACACCTCGGTGTATCTCGCCCAGTGGGGCGACAACCTGTTCGGCGTCTACCGCAAGGGCTCGCCCGCCGGGTTGCAGTCGATCGACCACGGCCGGCAGATCATCCAGTTCTCGGACGGCAGCCGCATGGCGGCGCTCGTCTCGCAGTACATCTGGAACTGCGGCCTCGTGCAGCGCGACTACCGCAGCGCGGCGCGCATCGGCAACATCGACGTGTCCGACCTGCGCGCTCGCACCGGCACGCAAGCCGTCACCGCGGCCACGTCGCTGCCGTACCTCATGGCCGACGCGCTCTACAAGCTGCCGGACGACAGCGGCAATCGCGCGTTCTACATGAACCGCACGGCGCACTCGGCGCTGTCGAAGATCGCGTACGACAAGTCGCAGAACGTCGTCACGATCCGCGAGGGGCTGACGCAGTTCGGCCGCCCGTACCGCTGGCTCGACTTCCTCGGCGTGCCGATCCGGTGCGTCGACCGCATCCTCAACACCGAGGCGGCGATCGTCTGACCCGCCGGCTCCGGGGCGACCCGGGGCGGGCTCCTTCAAGGAACCACCAGGAGACAACACAATGTTGGGCGACGTATTCAACAAGCTCTCGGCCGCGCAGACGCTCACCGCGTCTGCCGTGTCGACGAACGTGATCGACCTGCTCGCGCGCAAGGACATCGCGCCGGGCTACCCCTTCGGCATGGTGTTCACGGTCGACGTGACGCCGACCGCCGCGTACGACAAGCAAACGGCGGGCTTCTCCGCCACGAACGCGACGGACCTCTTCACCCTCAATGCGCACGGGCTCCTCGTCGGTGACATGGTCACCCTCGACGGCACCACGGCGCCGACCGGGTTGGAGTTCGGCCGCATCTACTTCGTGACGAACCCGACGGCGAACACCTTCCAGATCTCGAGGACGCTCGCGGTCGCGAAGTCGGGCGTCGCCGATGCCCTGTTCACGTCGGACGGCACGAGCATTTCGCTCACGGTTCACCCCACCGTCGAGTGCCAGATCGTCGTCGGCGACCTGAGCACGCTCGCCGAGACGAACCGCCCGTTGCAGGTGATCGGCACCAGCGGCCCGGTGCCGCTGCGCATGCCGCGTCGCACGGCGGCGACGGCTGCGACCGACATCCTGACGACCACGGCGCATGGTCTGGAGACGGGCATGCCGATCGTGCTCAGTGTGAGCGGCCCCGGCGTGCTGCCGGCGGCGACGCCGACGCTGGTGGCCGGTCAGGTCTACTACGCGATCGTCGCATCGACCTCGACGTTCAAGCTCGCATTGACGCCGCAGGACGCGGCGGCCGGCATCGCGGTGGACATCACCGACACCGGCACGCAGCCGTACTACTGGCAGGTCTACGACACCCTGCTCACCGCGGGCAAGGCGCTCGTCAAGGTGGACGCCAACCTGAGCAACGAGGTGCTCATCCCGAACCGCTACCTCGGTGCGCGCTACATCGTCGGCGGCAAGCTGACGACGCCCGCCATGGCGGTGTCCGCGATGCCCGTCATCGGCGGGGCGTACCCGGTCCTCCCAGCGACGTACCCGAGCGGCTGGAGCGTCTGATGATCCGCGACGCTTTCCTCCGAATCGGCGACCCGATCGACATGACGGGGGTGCTGTACACCGGCTTCGAGATCCTGCCTTGCGGCCTGCCCACGCCGTTGGACCCGAACGTCGTCGAGCTGGCAGGGCTACGCGCCGTCGACAAGGGCCAGGGGTACCCCCTGATCGCCCGGTTCGATGTCCTGTCGACGTTCACCTCCGCGGACCCGGGGCTGGTGTTCTCGTTCGCCGTGGTGGCCGCGGCGTCCGCGGACCTCGCATCGCTCCCTGTCGTGCTGGCGTCGACCGCACCGCTGCTGCCCGCCATCGGGGTCGTCGCGGGCGACAGCTTCGAGCTGGTCGTTCCGAAGATGCCCAGTCTTGCGTCGAACGGGCGGGCATACATGGGGCTCGCGGTGATCGCGACCGAGACGACGATCTTGGGAGGGGCCCCGCTTTTCACGGCGGGGTCGCTCGCGGCGTACTTCGCGCTCGACACGCAGACCAACATGCCGATGACTTCCTACCCGGTCGGCTGGACCGGATGACCTCGGAGACCTGACCTATGCTCGTTCGCGCACTCAACGACCACTACGACCCGCAACACTGCCGGCGGACTGCTGGGCAGGTCTTCGACTACGTCGGCCCGATGCACAAGCACATCGCGCCGATGCCCGCGGACGCCGAGGGCCTCGTGCCTCAGGCGCCCGCACCGAGCAACATGCCGAGCGACGTGCGGCAGCGATTGGAGGCGTTGAAGCGGGCGCCCACCTCGGAGCCCGTCGAGCCGCACCTCACGCCGACCCCGGTGAAGGGCCGCGTCGAGCAGCTCCCGTCTGGCGCGTTGCCGCCGGACCTCGTCCCGCTGCCGCCGTCGATGCCGGCGGCTCCGATCCCCGCTGTCACCACGGCGGTCGATGACGGCCGCGACCTGCTCGGATGACGCTCGCCTTCGCGTCGCGGCTCCCGGGCAGTGGTGAGTACGCCATTGCTTCGTGGGGCCAGTCCAACGGCAACCCGAAAGGGCTGTTGAGCGACGCGATTCCCTATGCCCCGCAGTTCGCGCTGACGCAGAACGGGCTCGACCTCACCGTGACGAGCATTTCCGGCTCGACGGTGAACGTCTCCGACGCGCTCACCGCGAGCACGCTGGTCGGGATGGAGCTGCGACTCATCCGCCCGACCTACGGGCAGGCCGACTGCCCGGCGCACGTCGGCGTCGGCACCGTCACCGCGAACACCGCGAGCGCGCTCACGGTGACGTGGACCGTGTCCCCGTCGATCCCGGTCGCGAACACGGGCGGGTTCACCTTCGACGCGAGCAACGTCGTCGGCTACGTCGGCCACGCCTACAAGAACGGCGACCGGGTCGTCTTCTCCGGCGCCCCGCTCGGCGCCGGTGTCACCGCGGGCACGACGTACTACGTCATCAACCGCACGGCGAACAACTTCCAGATCGCCACCGACCTCGGCGGCTCCGCGGTCACGTTCGGCACCGCGATCGCCGGTGCCACGATCACGCCCAAGGTCGGGGCCTACGTGCATTGGACCGACGGCCGTGGGCTGTCGTGGTCCAACGTCCGCGTGCTCACGCCCTACATGCCCGAGGCGTTCGGCGTCTACCCGAGCGGCGCACCCTCGGTGCCGAACCGCAGCTTCCCGGCGTCGATCACGGGCTACGCAGACGCGGCCCTGTTCCTCGACTTCACGTTCAACGAGGGCGTCGAGGGCTACGGCGTCACGGGCTCCGGCGGCACGGTCACCTACAGCACGAACTCGCTCACCGATACGGCGCTCGCGCTCGACACCGACATTCTCGTGGGCGCCACCGTGCAGATCGGTGCGCGCATCTACACCGTTGCGTCCAACACGGCGACGACGATCACCTTCACCGAGAACCTGTCGCCGGCGCCGTCCAACGGCACCGAGTACGAGGGCTCGGTGTGGCACTACCGAGACAATCCGCACGCTCGCACGGTCGGCTTCGGGTTCCGCTATCCGTCGAATCACACGCAACCGGGGCTCATCGCAACGACGGGCTACACCTACTGCCGACCGCGCGGGCGGCTTTCGCCGCTCTACGTTCCCGTGAGCGGCAGCGGCGCCGCCGCGGTCCCTGCCCCGCGCTTCGGTCATATGGTGATGACCGCGTGGCGGCTCGCGACGCTGATCGGTCGGCGCGTGAACGTCGTCCACCTCGCCAACGACGCGAGTTCGTTGGAGCGGTCGACGCTGCACGGTGGCGCCCCGAGCGACCTCGGTTGGTACACGGTCGGCGTGCTGCGCGACTGGATCACCGGCGCGGGCGATAACCTCGCGGCCCGGTTCGAGCGGCTCCTCACCGTCGCCGCCCCGGCGGCGCTGACCGCCGAGGGGAGCACGCGGTCGCTGCGGTTCCTCGGCGCGGTCGGGTTCCAAGGCGAGTCGGAAACGCTCAGTTCGTCGGGCACGATCTACGGCACCCTGCTCGCGGCCTTCTACCATTGGCTGCGGCGCACGGTTCACTCGGCGGGGCTCTCGCACTACAGCGACCCCGAAGACATGCCGGCGGCCCACGCGGGGCTTGGGACGGCGTGGCAGGCGGTCGACACCGCGGGCGGGGGCTACGTGCAGGCCGCGATCGACAACTGGGCCGCGCTCGATCCCGCGGGCACGACGTTCGACACGTCGGACAGCGACTTGGCCCTGCCCGGTGACCCGGCGCACTTCAACGGGATCGGCGAGGTCGAGAACGGCATCCTCGCCGGCAACGCCCTTGCCGCGCTGGTCGACGCCGCGGTGTCGCAAGGGGTCGACGAGTCGGCCCTGAGCATCTGCAACCTCGCGCTCACGATGGTCGGGGAGCCGAGCATCTTCTCGGTTGACCCGACGCAGGACCAGTCGACGCAGGCGCAGCTCTGCGCGCGGTTCTACCCCGAGGCGCGCAACCGCGTGCTCGAAGGGCATTCGTTCGCCTTCGCCACGCGGTTCGCCGAGCTGGAGCAGGTGACGAACGACCGCGATGACTGGGCGTTCTGCTACGCGCTGCCGAAGAACATGCTCGCGCCGCTGTCGCTCACCTACGCCGGCAGCAGTGCCGCCAGCGTGAGCGTGCCGACCGAGCTGGTTCCCGTGTGGCGATCGCCGACGGCGCAAGCCGAGGCGTCGCAGGTCGCGCGGTCGGCGCAGGATCAACCGTTCTCCATCGAGCGCAACGGCGACGGATACCTCGTGCTCTACACGAACGTCGACGACGCAGTGCTCCGCTACAACTGCCGGATCGACGGCGTGCAGACGCCGTCGAACTACCGGCGCGCGGTGGCGCGCGAGCTGGCGTCGCTGCTCATCGGCACGCTCGTGAAGGGCGAGGCCGGTGTCGCCGCGGCGGCCAAGCTCGGCGCGCTCGCCCGCGAGGACGCCACGACCGCGGCGGGCCAGGACGCGAACCGACAGCAGGCCCCCGCACGGCTCAACTGGCAACCGTGGGACCGATGACATGCGCAGTTACTCGCGCTCGTTCGCTGGCGGCGAGGTGTCCCCCGAGCTGTTCGGCCGGATCGACGACGTTCGATTCCAGACCGGCCTAGCCCGCGCTCGGAACTTCATCACGCTGCCCCACGGGCCCGCGCGCAACCGGCCGGGGTTCGTCTTCGTCGCGGAACTCGACCCCTCGGTGACGGCGCGGTTCCTCCCGTTCCAGTTCTCGACGACGCAGACGACCGGCATCGTGCTCGCCGCCGACGGAAGCGATGGCTTCATCCGGTTCGTCTCCAACGGGACAATGCGCATGGTCACCGATGGTGGCACCCCGGCGACGTACAAGGGCTCGATCACGTTCACGCCCGCGGGCGTCAATACCGGGTCGGAGACGATCACCTTCGGAGCTTCGCACGGGTTCACCACGGGAGACCCGATCCGGTTCACGATCGACTCGGGCTCGGCGCTGCCGGCGCCGCTGTCCGCAATGAACCCGATCTACTACGCGATCTCCACGGGGGCGACGACGTTGAAGGTCGCATTGACGGCCGCCGACGCGATCGCGGGGACCGCGATCGACCTCACGGACACCGGCACCGGGGCGACCTTCCGCACGAACTACGCCTACACCCCAGGCGACCTCGTCGGGTCCCTCGGCGCGTACTTCTACTGCCTCCAGAACCCGACCATCAACGGGGCGGCGCAGGAAGGCCCGGGCTCGACGAGCTACTGGCACCAGCAGCCCGCGACCGGCGAGTACGAGATCCCGAGCCCATTCGCCGACACCGAGCTGTGGGACGTGCGCTACGCGCAGTCGAACGATGTCGTCACGCTGGTGCATCCGAACCACGCCCAGCGCGAGTTGTGGCGCGTGCAAGATACCCGGTGGCGCATCGGCACCCGGACGTTCGCGCCGACCCTGGACGCGCCGACGGGGGTGTCTGTGTCGCCAACGCAGCCGGGCATCGCGGCCGATGTCACCAGCGTCGTCGGGTTGACACCGCTGCGGCTCCGGTTCACGAACGAGCACCCCTTCTTCAACGGCGACGCGATCACCGGCACCGTCGTGCAGGGCGCGAACAGCGTGACGGGCACGTTCATCGTCACCGACGCGGCGACCGACCGGCTCCGCTGCACGCTCGTGAACATCGACGGGACGAACGTGGCGAGCCTGTTCATCGTCGCCGCGGCGACGGGAACCTTCCGCTCGGCGCCGGTCGGCACCAGCGCGAACAACTACTACGTGGTGACCGCGGTTGCCGCGGACGGCACCGAGTCGCTGTCGTCGTCGTCCACGGGAGCGGCCAACAACCTGTTTGTCGAGGGTGCTTACAACACCGTCTCGTGGAACGCCGTGACCGGCGCCGTGCAGTACCGCGTCTATAGGTGGGAGTCGGGGCTTTACGGGTTCCTCGGCAGTACCGACGCGAGCACGTTCACGTTCGTCGACCGCGACAACCTCGGTGTCGATCTCAGCATCACGCCGAAGCTCTACGACAGCGAGACCGCGGCGCTCCAGCCCGCCGCGGTGTGCTACCACGAGCAGCGCCGCGTGTTCGCGCTCAACCAAAAGCTGTGGGCCACGAGGTCGAACACAGAGGCCGATCTCACCTTCACGTTGCCGGTGAAGGACGATGACCGCTTGCTGTTCCAGATCGCGGCGACGGAATACAGCGCCGTGCAGCACCTCGTCTCTCTCGGGGAGCTGCTCGCGCTGACAACGTCGAGCGAGTTCGTCATCAGCTCCCCCGACTCGGTCGCGCTCACGCCGACCTCGTTGATGAGCCGCCCCCATTCGTTCGTCGGGGCGTCTCGCGTGCGGCCGGGCGTCGTCAACAACAGCATCGTGTTCGAGGCTGCGCGCGGGGGGCACCTGCGCGAGCTGTCTTTCCGCGCGGAAGCTCAAGGCTTCGTCGCGGTGGACCTGTCCATGCGCGCCGCGCACCTGTTCGACGGTCTGACGATCGCCGACCTGTCGGTGATGCGAGCGCCCTATCAGATCGTGTGGGCGGTGTCGTCCACCGGCGACCTGCTTGGGCTCACCTACGTGCCCGAGCAGCAGGTCGCCGGCTGGCACGCGCACCCGACGTACGGCGGGTCGGTCGAGTCGTGCCTTGCGATCGCCGAGGGCGTGGAAGACGCGCTCTACATCATCGTGCGGCGGACGATCGACGGCACCGAGCGACTGTGCATCGAGCGCATGGCGTCGATGCTGGAGACCGGACTCGCGTCGATGGTCTACGTCGACGCCGCCGTGCGACACGTGGCGGCCCCGGCAGGGCAGCTCGGCGGCCACGACCACCTCGCGGGCGCCACGGTGTCGATCCTCGCCGACGGGGTCGTGCTGCCGCAGCAGGTCGTCAACGCCGCCGGCGAGATCACGCTCGCGAAGGGCTACGCCGAGGTCGTGGTCGGGCTCCCGATCGACGCGGAACTGCAAACCCTGCCGCTCGCCTACCAGATCGACGGGCTGGGCCAGGGGCAGGAGAAGAACGTGAACCGGGTGTGGCTGCGCGTCGCGGCGTCGTCCACGTTCCAGCTCGGCGCGTCCGCGACGGCCCTCGTGCCGTCGGCGTCCGCCGACCCGGCGCCGCGGGGGCTACCCTCCGCGAGCGCGTTGACGACCGGGCGGTTCCCGGTGACGGTCCCCGGGCAGTGGTCGGCCGACGGGCAGGTGCTCGTCCGCCAGCCCTGGCCGTTGCCGCTGACCGTGATCGGCGTCACCATCGACGCTACGATCGGGGGCTGATCCAATGCTGATGACCGCGGCCGACCTGTTCCGCTCGACGCAAGAGCCCCTCGACTACGTGCGGGTGCCTCAGCCCGCGGCACCGGCGTTGTTCGATCCCGCCGGCACGAACGGCGTGCTCGCGAGGCCCGCCCCGGCCGCCGGGTTCGGGGGGCTCGGCGAACTCATGGTGGGGGCGGGGGCGCTGGCCAGCATGGTCGGCAACTTCTTCGCGGTGCGCTCCGCGCAGAGCGCCGCGAAGACTCAGGCGCTCTCGATGGAGTTCGAGGCGAGCATGGCCGCGATCAACGCCCGCAGGGCCGAGCAGACCGCCCAGGACGCGCAGAAAGCAGGCGGGGCAGCCATCGCCCGCCGGACCCTCGCCGCGGGGCAAGAAGCCGGCTCTGCGGCGGCCACGATGGCCGGCCGAGGCGTCACCGCGGGGGTTGGTTCCGCCACCGAGGTGCAGGCGTCCATCGCGCTCGCGAAGGAGATCGACACCATGTCGATCGCCGCGAACGCGACCCGGGACGCGAACGCCGCCCGGGCGGGCGCGGCGAACTACCAGAACCGGGCGGCCCTGGCTCGGGTCTCGGCGCACAACCTGCGCGCCGGCGCGGGCAACGATCTCGTTGGAGGGGCGGCGGCCGGCGGCGCCGTGCTCGGGCTCGCGGCTCGCGTGGGCGAGCGGTGGGCCTTCGGCCGCCGCTACCCCGAAGTCGAATGAAGCTCTCCCTTCCTGAGTTCGCCCTCCAAGCCGGCGGCCGGCCGGCGGCCGACGCCCCCGGTGTCGAGCCCATGCGCAACCCCTACGCCGAGCAGACGGCGCGGCTCGGCGGGGCGGTCGCCGACATCGGCGACCAGCTCAGCCGGCAGAACGACGTAGCCACGGCGACCGAGGCGGACAACAAGCTGGCGGACGCCACGCGCGAGATCCTGCGGTCGCCGAACGGGTACCTCAACCTCGTCGGCCGCGACGCCCGCGACAAGCGGCAAAGCACGCTGGAGGCGCTCGATCAGGCGCAGCAGCGGGTGCTCGACACGCTCACGCCGACGCAGCGCGACTACGTCAACCGCTCTGCGCGAACGCGCTACCAAGCCGCCCGCGCCACGATCGACGGGCACTACGCCGATCAGGTGCGCGTGTACGAGATCGGGCAGACCGAAGCCCGCGCCACGTCGCTGTTGCAGGAAGCCCACGAAGCGTTCTTCGCCCCGGGCGACTTGCGGGTGCCGCGCACTGACGGGCAAGAGCCGAAGCAGCCCGTTCGGCCCGGCGAGGTCGCCGCGGCCTCGGCAAGTTACTTCGAGACGACCCGCGACGGGGCGTTCCGCGAGCTGCGCACGCTGGCGCAGCTCCGCGGCATGTCCCCGGAGCAGACCGAGCAGGTGGTCGGCAAGGCACGCGAAAGCCTGTACGGCGCGATCGTCGACCAGCTCGCCGGGGAAGGGCAGGCGCTCCGCGCGGCCGACTTCCTCGGGCAACACGGCGGCGACCTCGCCCCGGCGGCGCGTGCCAAGATCGCGGGGACGATCCGAACCGCCGGCGTGAAAGAGCAGGGACAGCGGGTTGCGTCGTGGCTCTCGGCCGAGGCGGGCAGCCTCACCGGGCGGCTGGCGAAGCTGCGCGCGTTGGCCGAACAGGGCGCCATCACGACGGAGATCGCCGACGAGGCCGAGCGCCGTTTCCTGCACTTCGAGACGGTGCGCCGCGAGGAGCGGCAGCGCAGCGACAACACTGGGTTGGCGGCAGCGCAGGAATGGTCGCAGCTTCACCCCGGTGAGGCGTTGCCGCGCGAGTTGGCCGAGGGTCTCGGGGCGAACGCGCCGACGTTCGCGTTGTGGAAGCTGCGCGGGGGCGCGAGCGTCGACACGCAGCGCGGGCTCGTCATGGCCGCCGCCGAGACCGAATCGTCGTTGACCCGGTTCAAGACCCCCGACGAGCTGGTGTCGTACTACACGAAGATCGGGGTCGGCACCGACACGTTGCGCGGGCTGGTGAGCGCGTACACGAAGTCGCGCGAGAAGAGCACGGCAGACGCGACGAAGGCGCCGAGCCGCGAAGACGTGCGGCAGGCGGTGCTCGCGCGGCTGTCGCAGCGGGGCGTGCTGCAAAGCCCCCTCGGAGTCGACAAGTTCCGGGGCGCCGACAATCACATCACCGAGCGAACGGCGTCCATCGTCGACGCCGCTATGCGCGCGTTGCCGGCGAACGGGACGACGCAGGAGCAGGTCGACGCCGCGCTGCGGACGGTGTTCGACCTCAACGCCGTCACGGTGGGCGGGCACGTCTACCCGGCGGCGTGGCTCACGAACGCCGAGTTCGGAACCCGCACCGCGACGGCCACGAAGAGCGGGGCGCAGACCCCGGTGACGGAGTTGTTCGCGCAGGGGCCGGGAGACCTCCGCAACATCGACCGCACCACCGCGAAGACCGCGGGCGGCAAGCTCGTCGACTTCCGGCCGGCGGCGACGAGCGATCAGGTGATGAACCGCGAGGAGGCAACCGCGGCGTGGCTCAATGCGTATCCAGACCGCGGCGAGCCGACGGAAGCCGACCTTGCGGAGTTCCAGGCGCAGGCCGTGGAGGCGCGCGCCGAGCGCCGCGCGGACGCGGAGCGGGCGGCGACGCTGGAAGGTAAACTCGAAGCGGATGCCATTCTGCGCGCCCTGCACGACGAAGTCGAAAAGGCGACAGTCGAGCATCTGGCCCGGTTGCGGGCGGACGTGCGGCAGTGGTGGTCCGACACGCAAGACAACCCCCGGGGGCTGCGGTCCATGATCCACGGGCCAGCGCCCGAGGAGCCCACCGTGGGCGAAGCGTACCGGCTTGCAGTGACCGAGGTGCTAGGACGCCACCAGACGGTCCTACACGCTGCGGGCGTGTCTTCCTCGGAAGCCATGTCGTGGCTCAGGCCGACGGAGGACCATCCGGCAATGCGGGCTCCTAGCATCCTCGACACTCCCGGCATGATGGCGACGCCAGTGCCGGCTTGGGGCCGCCAAGAGATCCCGTACGAGATCGCCCCCTCCCCGGCCGAAGTCGCCGAGCTGAAAGCCCTGCGCGAGAAGTATAAGAAGACCGAATGAGCACCACCGAACTCGGCCCCCTCGGCCCCGAAGACCTCGCCCGTATCGGACGGGAAACCGCCGAGTTCGCGCAACGGAAGAAGGCCGCCGAGGAGACGCAGCTTCTTAGCGCGTTCCAGGCCGCGATGGCGGAGAACCCGGACCTCGCGGGCGAGCGTGACCGGCTCGTCAAGCAGCTCCAGCTCGCCGACCCGAACTCGGCACCGACGGATCTCGACGTGCTGCGCCGGCTCGTGCAGCATCACGAGGCGCGACAGACGTTGCCGGCGTTGTCGCCGATGCTGCGGGACCGGCTGAAAGAGGTCCGTATCGCGAAGTTGGTGCCCGACGAACTCGGGAAGCTCAAGGTCGCCGATGGGCTGTTCGACTGGATCGGCCGGGCGTGGGAGCAGGGCGCCGGGCAGAACGAGTTGAGCGACCTGCTCGCGAAGCAGGCGTTGCGGCGGGACGGCGGCAACGACTTGTCGCCCGAAGACATCGACCGGATCGCCGAGTTGAAGCTGATCCAGGCATGGAGCGCCGCCGACAACGGTTGGCTCGACGCCACGGTGCGCACCGCGGCGCAGATCACCGGGCCGATGATCGAGGCGACCGCCGCCGGGGCGGGCCTCGCCGGCACGTCAGCGGCCCTCGGCGGACCGATCGGTGCGGGGGCAGCGTTCGCTGTCGGCGCGGGTGTCGACGTGTTCGCCCGCAGCGCGTATCGCGAGTTCGGGAGCCAGTACGACCAGACCTATACGCGGTTGATCGACGCCGGCGTGCCGGCCGAGCAGGCGCACGCGATCGCGATGCGCACCGCCGCGGGCTACGGAGTCGCCGCCGGCGCCGTCGAGACGGGCGCGCACCTGTTGCTCCTCAAGCCCTTCGCCGGTGCCGCGAGGGCCGTCGGTGCTCGGCTGATGTCGAAGGCGTTCGCCGAGCAGGGGCTCGCGCAGATGACGCAGAGCGCCGCCGCGAAGACCTTCCTGCGCGAGCTGCTCACGTCGGCCGCCGCGGAACCCGTCGAGGAAGGCATTCAGCAGGCGCTCAGCGCGGTCGCCGACAACCTCGCCGCGTCCCTCGCCGGGAAGCCCGAGGCGGGCACGACGTTCGGGCAGGCGCTCGGGGACATCGGCGACGCCATGTACCAGACCGCGAAGGGCATGGCGCTCATCGCGCCGTTGGGCCCGGCGATCCACTACATGGCGCAGCAGCGCGCCGTCACCCGCGCGAAGGCTGGCGCAGAGTTCCTGACGAAGCTCGGCGAGCACATGGCCGAGTTGAAGGTGACGACCCGCTCGCCGGACGCCGCCGCCGAACTCATCAACGCCGTCGGCGAAGGCAAAGACCTCGCCAACGTCTACGTGCCAGCCGACAAGCTGGCGAAGGCGCTGGAGCAGACCGGGCACACGCGCGAGCAGTTCGCCCGCGATCTCCCCGGTGCCGCGCAGATGCTCGCGCAGGCCGAGAAGACCGGCGACGACGTGGCAATCCCGATCGGGGACTACACCGCGAAGATCGCGCAGTCGACGCTCGGCCCCGTGCTGGCGCCGTCGGTGCGGGTGGAGAAGGACGGGTATTCGCTCGACCAGGCTGAGCAGTGGCTCGCCGAGAAGGAAGCGAACCAGAAGGCGACCGCCGAGAAGATCGCTTCGCTGTCGATGTCCACGAAGGCGTGGAACGACGAGGCCGACGCCGTCGAGCGGCGCATGGTCGACGAGATCGCGGGCGCGAGCACGATCTACAACGCCGACCAGCGGCGCATGCTGGCGATGCTTCACCGGCGCTACGTGGAGACGCAGGCGCTCGAAGAGGGCATGACGCCCGCGCAGTACGACGAGAAGCACCGGCTTAGCGTGCAGGCGGGGCCGGCGTCGACCGCATCGGCGCTTGACCAGTTCGCCGGAGTGACGGCGCGCACGGCGAATCTGTTCGAGCTGGCCCGGGCCAGGAAGTTCGAGGCGGAGGGGAAGGACGCCGCGACAATCTGGAAGCACACCGGGTGGGCGCGCGGCGCGGATGGGCAGTGGCGCTTCGAGATCGACGACAGCGAACTCAAGTTCAAACGCATCCAAGGGAAGGCTGGAATCTGGAACGCAGAACCAAGTGAACACAAGGACACCCCGCTCGGGGACCTGATCGAGCACCCGCGGCTGTTCGATGCCTACCCGTGGCTTGCAGACATCCCGGTGCGAATCGACCCGGGGCTCCCGGCAGCAGTGGCGGGCGAAGTGAGCGGCGTTGACAACGCCCCACAACTGCGGATCTCCCTCGCCCCGGGCACCGCGGAGAAGCACCGGGTCACGCTGGTTCACGAGATACAGCACGTCATTCAGGCCGCGGAACGGTTTGCCCGAGGCGGCACCCCGAGCATGTTCTCCGATCAGCAAGTCGAAGCGTTCGTTCGAGAGAGACGGAGGGAGTTCGCGAAGACTATCGAGGCTTCATACTCCGAGGACCAGCGGCGTCGTGTAGCCGACTTTGAACAAGCGTTGGCGGCCCACCAGGAGGCTTTGAAGGCACAGCGCAAGGCGGAAGTGGGCGTTTCCGTCTCTGAGAACGACCACGCTATGCGGGAGGCGCTGGCGGCTGCTGATCGGGCGCTGGCCGAGTCTCGGACGAGGCTGACGGCCGCGACGCGCGACGTGAACGGCATACCGCTCGCGCCGCCGGTGGACGATCCCGTGACCTTTTTTGATATGCAACAGGCGCAATACGAGCGGTATCTCCGACTCGCCGGTGAAGTCGAGGCGAGGAACGCCGCCCGCCGCGCGGACATGCCCGCGGCTACCAAGCAAGGAATGGTCGGCCTGCCGGAGGACACCGAGGACCGGGCGCGGCAGATTCAGCAGATCATCGGCCGGGTCGGGCTCCGCAAAGACGAGGGCGTCGCAGACTCCTACGGTGGCGCGCCCGGGAACCCGGCGGATTCGAACATCCTCAACCAGCCCCCGGCGGGCCAGGGGCTCATCGCGGTACACAACCTGAGCCCGGAGAACCTCAAGGCGGCAGACGAAATCGGGGGCTTGGCGGTGCCGTCTATCGCCGTACTCGGGGAGTCGCGCGGGGAGCTGTCGGGCTTCGGCGGAATCACGCTCATTGGAGGGGAGCCTCTGGCGTCTCCTGATGCAGGCGTGCCGGCGTTCCCCGGTGATGCTTGGACTGTCACCTTCCCGCGCCCTGACTACTCGCCACGAAAGGGAGACTTCGACGCATTCCGCAACCCCATCGCTGACTGGGCGGTGGAGAGGGGCATGCACGCCACGACACTATTCACCTTGTGGGGTGAATCGAAGCAGGGCCCGACATCAGTGAAGTACTCGTTGCTCCACAGCCCCGCCGTGCAGGCGTACTACCTGTCCGAGGTGCTAGGCCAGCCGGTGGAGATGCCGATGGCGAGCTACGCACCGGAGTATACGCTATTGCTGCTTGACGCCGCGACCACAGAGCGCATTCGTGGGGACCCGAAGTATCGCCTTCTGGACGACGGGGAGCGCGACCAGCGACGTGCGGGGCAGGCGTGGCTCGCGAAGACTCTGTACGAACACGTCAAGCAAACGGGCTCCGAGGAGCAGGTAAAACTGTTCGAAGACGTGTTCCGGGCCGCGGATGGCGACCTTCGACTCTACGCCCTGACCCAGGAGTTCCACGACACGTTGGGGCTGCAACGCGCAGCCGGAAAGCCGTCGCAGGACTTGCTGGCGAAAGAGCTAATACGGCGAGTCAAGGACGACCCTGAGACCGCGGGCAAGTTCGCGTCGTGGGTAGACGCCTCAGTGACGAAGCTCTTCGGGGCCCCTTACCTCGGGAAGGGCCGGAACAAAAAGCCGTGGACCTTGCCCAACATCGTAGACGCCATGACCGATCGCAAGACGGTCCGCGCGCAGCAGAAGGACGTCGTTTTCGGCGGGGGCTTGGCGAAAGCGTCAACCCTCGAAGAGTTCAAGACGCTCGAAGACATGCGGGCGGCGGCCGAAAAGCACATGACGGAATCCGCCGCGGACGCTATTGACGCGGTGAAGGCGTCGGATGAAACGGCCCGAGCCTACCGAGAGGAGGCGATCAAGTTCTGGGCAGGCGATACGTGGGAGGGTCTCGACGCTTCCATGCGTGCGCTGTCTCGCGCACTGCGGAAGGCGGCAACACCGACATTGAATACGATGCGCGCGGCGCTGCGAGCCGAAGGGTTCCACCTTCCTTCTAGCGGTGACCGTTTCGCACGGATCACGCAGGATGAGGTAGAGCGGACCAGGGGGCGAACGGTGGCATTCCTGGAGCAAGCGCGGGACGCGGCCCTCACGCTCCGGGACGTTCCGACGCCGTACTTCGAGGCGAAGCCGCAACGGGCCGTCAAGCTCTCGGAGTTCAAGGCCGCGCTGGTGAGCGAGGACACCCCGCAGGAAGCCCGCGACATCCTCGCCAAACACAACATTCCGGTCACCGTCTACACGTCTGCCGAGGAACGCAAGCTACTCGTCCGCAGCCTCGCCACACAGCAGGGGCTGCTGTTCCAGGGCGAGGCCGAAGCCTCCCGCGGCAAGTTCGACCCGGACACGAACACGATCTTCCTGAACCCGGGGCACGACGCGACGACCCTGTTGCACGAGTTCAGCCACTACTGGCTGACGACGCTGTTCCGCACGGCGGCGCTGGGCGAGGCCGGCCCGTCGGTCCGACGCCGCGCGCAGGTGGTGCTCGACTGGTTCGGCGTGAAGGATCTTGACGCATGGTTTGCGCTGCCGCCCGAGGAGCAGCGGGCGCACCACGAGGCATGGTCGTATCGCGCCGAAGCCGATTGGTTCGGTCAATCCGAGGGCCCTGCGCTCACGGTGGAGCAGGCGCGTGCAATGCGGTCGTTCGGTCGTTGGGTTCGCGCGGCCTACCGCGACGCCCGCAGCGTGCTCAACGAGGCATATCGCCGCCACTTCGGCCGCGACCTGCCGGCGCTGACGCCGGAAGTGAAGCAGGTGTTCGACCGCATGATTGCGAGCGAGGACGCCGTTGAGGCTGCGCAGGTGCAGCGGGATCTTCGGCCGCTGTTCACGCTCGATGCGCGTCCGCAGGGCGCCACCGATGCTGAGTGGAACGCCTACCAGCTCGCCGCCACCGACGGCAGCGCGCAGGCAACCGAGACCCTGATGAAACAGAGCTTGCGCGCGGTGAAGTGGCTGCGCGACAGCTCCGGCAAGGTGCTGCGCAAGTTCCAAGCGGCGGCCCGCGCCGCCCGGAAGGCTGTCCGGGCCGAGGAGCGGACCCGGCTGGAGAATGAGCCGCTGCGCGTGGCCGAGCAGCGACTCCGGCACGGCACGATCGACGACAACGGCAACGTGCTTCCGTTCAAGCTCCACCTGGACGAGTTCCGCGCGTCGCACACGGAGGACGAGGTTGCGGCGCTCGGCACCGGGCCGAGCGGCATGCTCGCCGCGAACGGGATGCCGGCGGACCTCGCCGCGCAGATGCTCGGGTTCCCCACCGGGCAAGACTTGATCGCGCAGTTGCTCGCGATGCCGGCCTTCGAGGAAGAACTCGAACAGCGCACCGACGCCCGCATGCTCAAGGAGCACGCAGACCTCGCGGACCCGGAGACGATGCAGCGCGCCGTCGAGGATGCGCTCCACAACGAGGCCCGGCTCCGCATGGTCGCCGCCGAACTGCGGTGGCTCGCGAAGGTGACGACGCCGACGCAGGTGATGGTGCGCGCTGCCCGGGCCTACGCACGCGACACCATCGGCGCGCAGCGCGTTGGCGACGTGTCCCCGCACGAGCACGCGCAGCGCGAGGTGCGCGCCCGGCGCAACGCCGAGCGGGCGCTCATCAAGGGCGACCACGCCACCGCGGTCGTCGAGAAGCGCCGCGAGCTGATCGAGGCGCAGATGGAGCGGGAAGCCCTCGACGTGCGCGAAGAGATCGACAAGCTGACCGAGCTGCTGCGCAAGCTGTTCCGGTCCGACGAGAAGCTCGGCAAGACGCGGAACGTCGACTACGTCGCGATCGCCCGCGCGCTCGCGGCGGATCTCGGGCTCGCCCCCGGTGAGAAGACGGGCAGCGACTACACCGCGGCCTTGCGCGACTACAACCCCGGGCTCTTCGAGCGGCTCGCGCCGATTCTCGACCGCCTGAAAGAATGGGCCGCCGACGGTCTCGCCGCCGGCCGTGTGGTGAAGGACTGGCGCGACCTGTCGGTGGACGAGTTCCGCGACATGCACGAGACGATCGGCGCGTTGTGGCGTCAGGCGAAGGCTGACCAGGAACTCGTCATCGCCGGCAAGGCGGTGGTGCTCGACGAGGCTGCCGGCGAACTCAAGGCGCAGGAAGCGCAGCTCCCGCCCCCCAAGATCCGCAAGCCGAAGTCGGTCGCGGCGGCGTTGAAGCGACTCGCGCAGCAAGTCGTTCGGCCGGAGCACTGGGCGTTCCGGCTCGACGGTGCCGAGAAGCCCGGCGCGTTCACGCGGCTAGTCTGGCGCCCGGTGCGCGAGGCGGTCGATGCTTTCAACACCGCGCGCAATGTCTACACGAAGCGCGCTGTCGCGATCATCGAGGCGCTCGTGCCGAAGCTGCGCCAGGGGCTCATCGAGTTCCGGGGCGTCGACGGCAAGCTGTTGCACGTCTTCGGGGGCGAGAACGGGGGCTTCGGCGCGATCGAGCTGGTCGGCGCGCTGTTGCACACGGGCAACGAAGGCAACTTCCGCCGCCTCATCGTCGGCCGCGGTTGGGGTGCCGTCGACAAGGAGACGGGGGCCTTCGATGCCTCGAACTGGACTGCGTTCCTGGCCGACATGGTGACGAAGGGCGTCGTCACCGAGGACGTGATGGACGCCGTCCAAGCTCTGCGGGATCTCGTTGAGGAACTCAAGCCGGGCGCGCAGCGGGCGCACCGGGCGCTCTTCGGCTACTACTTCGAGGAGATCGAGGCGACCCCGCAGACGTTCACGTTCGGGCTCGATGTCCGCTCCTACCGGGGCGGCTACATGCCGGCGAAGCTCGACCGCTCCGCGGCGAGCGCGATGCGTGTGCAGAGCCTCGCGGACATCGAGCAGGACGCCCGCCAGCAGTTCGCCACGACGGGCCGCGGGTTCACGAAGAACCGCGTCGAGAACTTCGCCGAGCCGCTGTTGCTCGATCTTCGGCTCGTGCCGTCGCACATCGACGACGTGCTGCGGTTCACGCACATCCAACCCGCGATCCGCGGCGCCGAGCGGCTGTTGAAGCACCCGGACATCGCGCCGCAGATCGAAGCCCGACAGCCGGGCGTGTGGAATGCGGTGCTGCTGCCGTGGCTCCAGCGGGTCGCGTCCCAATCGGTGACGAAGCGCGGCCGTAGCGAGGACATCGACACCTTCTGGCGCGGGGTGCGTAGCTCGGTCGGCCTGTCGACGATGTTCGGCAATCTGCCGAACGCGCTACAGCAGCTTACCGGGCTTTTCCCGGCGGCGCTCAAGGTGCCGCCGAAGTACCTGTTCCGCGGCTTGTGGCGCTGGTTGCACGGCGGCCTCGCCAGCGACATCGCCGGCAAGTCGCCGTTCATGGCGCACCGGCAGCACAACCAGACGATGGAAGCCTTCGAGCGGCTCAACGACCTCGTCGCGAACCGATCCAAGTTCGCGAAGGCTCGCGCGTGGGTGAGGCAGCACGGCTACTTCCTCCAGTCGGGCATGCAAAACCTCGTCGACTCGGTGGTGTGGCACGGTGCCTACGAGCACGCGATCGACACCGCGGGGCGGGAGGTCGACGACGCGGCGGCGCACGCCGAGGCGGTGAAGCGGGCCGACGCCGCGGTGCGCATGACTCAGGGCTCTTTCGATCCGACCGACGCGGCCGGCTACGAGGAAGGCACGCCGGCGTACCGCATTGGGACGATGTTCTCGGGCTACTTCAACATGCTCGCCAACCTGCAAGGCGATCAGTTCGCCCGCACCGCTCGCAAGACCGGGATCGCGAAGGCCGGGCCCGCCTTCGCGGCCTACTTGCTCGGGTTCGCGTTGCCGATGCTGCTCGGTGATGCGATCGCGAAGACGCTCCGCGGGCAGTGGCAGGACGATGACGACGACGGCGATGTCGACGTGCTGACGCTCGACTTCCTGTTCCTCGGGCAACTGCGGTCGCTGGCCGCCGAGATCCCGGTCGCCGGCCCGGCGTTCGTCGCTCCCGCGATCAACGTGTTCGACAACCAGCCCTTCAACGACCGGATGACGACCTCGCCTGCGGTGTCGTTGCTCGAACGCACTTTCGGCACGGCCGCGCGCACCACGCAGAAGGCGCTCGGTGCCCGGGAAGACCGCGACGGGGTGATCATCGAGGGCCACGAGATCCGCGACATCGTGACGTTGCTCGGCGTGATGTTCGGCGTCCCCACCGGGGCGGCGGCCGTCCGGCTGGGCTACGCCCGCGACGTGCAGACGGGGCGCGTGCAGCCGCAGGGCGCCGGCGAGGTTCTCCGCGCGCTGCTCGGCGGCACCCTCAAGTAAAACGCCCCGCGGGGGTGAGCCCGCGGGGCGCCCGTCTCAACTCTGACTCGGCTCTGCCCTGATGGACGCGGGGCGAGTAGCGGCGCCCCGCTGCATGAGCCAGAATCCTAGGGCACGTCCGGCTCCGGCGCAACCTCCTCGGTCGGCACGTCGCCGGGGTGCCGGTGCTTGGCGCAGACCCGCCAGGGCCCGCCGTCGGCAGGCCGGTGCGTCGCCGGCTCCCGGCAAGCATCCGCAACGTCCGGCGCCAGCCTGGCGAACATGCAGAGCCCCACCCACGCAGGGCCATCCAGGCGGGCGTAGGCTTCCTCCATCGTCAGGACGGGGGTGTCGGGCCGGTCCCGGGGAGATCGTGGCGCAGCGGCCCGCGCAGGACGCCGAGCGGGGCGCCGGCCGGCGGCCCGGCACGCCGCGCAGCGCCCCCGGGCCGCCCGGGGCTCCAGCGGGCCGCCGCAGGCCCGGCACCGGCGGCCGGCTTGCCGGCGCCGGTAGCTGTTCCGGCGGGCCGCCGCCGCGCACTCCAGGCAGGTGCTATCGAGCCCCGTCGCCGCCGACCGGCGCCGGCCGAACGCAGTCGCCGGCAGCTCGCGCGTGCAGGCCCCGCACCGCGGGCTCACACGTTCCCGATCACCAGTTCCACGGCAGGGGACAGCAGCCGCCCCGACGGGGCCCCGGGGGAGTCGACGAGGAGCTGGAGCCGCCAGAGCCGGCCGACCGTCCAGGGCTCCGGGGTCCATCGGAGCCGCAGCTCGCCGCCGTCCTGGAAGAACCAGGAGCCCGGCTGCGGCAGCACGACGAACTGCGGCGGCACAAGGAGCCAGCACCCCGGAGCGCCCCACTGGCCGAGCGCCAGGGGCTCAGACGGGGTCAGGGACACGAACAGGGCGCAAACGTAACCCGGTGCTGCCGGCGGGGTCGTCGGCACGGTGGACCAGTCGACCGCCACCACGGCACCGGCCTTCGGTTGCAGGGTGCGGACCGCCACGAGCGGATTGCCCCGCCGCGTCCAGCACGCGGTGCGGGGGTAGATGACCCGTGCCCGGCCGACCACCTGCGGAGCCGCGGCACCGAGCAGGGAGGCGAAGGCGGTGGAGCCGCGCGCCACGGGATCGTCGAACGCGACCGAAGCCGGCACCGGGGTGCCGGCGAGCGGGTCGCGTTCCGCCGCCGCCGCCGGTGGCGCCGCTGCGCACGACCAGTAGGCAGCCAGCATGGCGAGGAGCGCGAGCGGGATCAGGTAGCGCATGTCTGGCAGTCTAACGCTACTCGACCACCGGGATCTTGTTGGTTCTCGTGCCCTTGTTGATCTCGGTAGCGATCCCGAGGCCCCACGACTTGACCCCGCCTGTGCCCCGGTTCATCGCGGATTTTTGGGCCGCTCGGAGGAGCGCGTCGCAGCCGAGTCTGCGCACCCTGGCGGCGAAAGGCTCTCGCGCGAGCGACCCGATCCCCCGGAGCATGCACTCGACGTAGTGCATCCCGGTCACAAACGCCTCGGGCATCGGGCCCCCGAAGCACATCTCCGCCGCCAGCGGCCAGATCCTCGCGAGGGCGTCGCCGTCCTTCTCAGCGCACTTGATGAGTGACGCGACGCACGCGACCGACTTTGACGAAGGTTTCGAGGACACGTGCCGGCCGATCGACTTGATCAGGTCGTCCACTTGTATGGCAGGAGGCTGTTCCGCCGCGACCCTGGCCCCGAAAAGCTCGTCCGTCCGAACGGTCTTCCGGTTGGTGTTCGCTCTAATGAACGCCGCTGCTTCGTCTACCGTTCCGCCTTTCGTCTCATCGAAGACGCAGCACGGCAACTCGTTGATGTCGGACCTTCTGCACGCGGCCAGCCATCTATGCTGCCCGTCGACGACTACCATTGATCCGTCACGACGACGAACGACGATCAGCGCACCGCAGGCGAGCCACGACCAGTCACTGGCCAGAGCTAGAATGCGTGTTAGACGCTCGGCCCTCTGGTACGAATCGTCCACCGAAAGCAGGCCCTTCTCGACCCACTCCAGAGACGGTTTATCTCCCGCCTTTTCCCAGCGGTATTGACTGATCTTGTCTACCCCGTTGCGGGTCTCGCCCGCTGTCGCTTTCCTTAGCATGGCTCGTGTCTCCATCAGTTGCGCCACTCGGTAAACCCACGCGCTCGTGGCATTGCGCGGCGGGTGATCTTGTGTTTGGTGGTCACGCGCCACCTCCAGTCACAAACGGCACCATCACTTGAGCCTTCGAGACGTAGAGCGGGTGCCTAGGGAAGCCTCTGTGCGTGCGGCCCAGGCACCGCCATTCGACGCCATCGCCCAACTTGTGCAGGACGTGGAAGTCGCGAGATCGGCGCCCACCGTGGTTTCCCCATGCCGCAAGGACGAACCGCCCTTCGCCCCTTGCTCGATCCAATGCGCTGGTCAGGTACTCATCGTTCTTTGGCCCGACAGGATCGTCGGCAGCGAGCATCGCGTGCGGATTTGTCGCGCGCATGGCAAAGAGGTTCACCACCTCCACCGCCCCGCTCCCGAGCGCATTCGCGAAGCCGATCACCCGACGAATCGTCGGGTCGTCCCTGACCGCATCCGCGGTGGACGGGTTCAGCATCACCACCGTCAGCGTCGGCCCTTGCATGCCGAGGTCGCGGAACAGCAGGTAGCGGTAGAGCCGGCACGGAGAGAATACGGCGTGGCTGATGTTCAAGTGCCGCCTCCGATCGCTGCCGCGTCGACGCACTCGACGCCGATCAGGTCGAGCGCAGGCTTGACGGTGCGGTCCCACAACACGCTGTCGATGGCGACCACGATCGAGTCGCTGACGCCGTTCGGAGCGGTTCCGGTCACGCCGAAGTAACCGGCCTTGCCCTGCTCTGCCTGATGCAGCGAGCGGAACAGCGCCCCCAACACCTCACGATCCATGCTCGTCATTGGCGCCCCTCCGGTGTAGGTAAGCCACGACGCGAAGGCGTAGACCATCCAGACGGGCCACGTGAGGGACATCGCCAACACGATGGCAACCTCGAACGGCCCGTATCGGATGCCGTGGCGCAGGGACGCCATTCCTGCGGTGACGAACACGCCACCGCTGACGATCGTGTAGGCCATCACCAACTCCGATGAATCGCATGTCATGGCTTAGCACCCCGGAGCTTCGAAACTCGCGAACCACGCCGCGCAGCGAATCAACTCAGCGTTGGCCGCGTAGCCGGCCACGTCGAGCAGCGAGTCGGGGGTGACCTTGTGCTTCGCGCGGCTCACCTTCTGTAGCACGTTGAGCATGCACACGTCGTGCGACGACACCGGGGTGCCGAGGTAGGCCGACCAGAGCGCAGCCGTGCGTGCGTGGTTCTCCTCGGGCGTTCCGTAGTCGGCCGCGCGCTCGCGGCCGACGGCGGCGAGCAGCTTCTCGACGAAAGCGTGCAGCTCGATGCGACGGGCTTCGGGTGTCAGGATGGGGGTAGTCATGGTTGGTATCGGTCTCCTCGGCGCCAGTCGACATGCGGCAGGATGCCGGGGATCTCGGCGCCGCAGAAGTCGCACGTCCACCGGCGAGTCCCACATGGGCGAGCGTTGCTGCATCCGCACGCTTGGCACTCGCGCACGACCACGGCGAACTTGTCGTCGGGCACGGTGCGCTTGGTGACGTGCTGCACGCGGTCGTCGGGAAGGCCGACAGCCTCGCGGGCGCGGCGTTGTCCGGCGTCGATCACGGCGCCTCCTTGCGGGCGATCTCCGCGACCGCCAACACGAACTCGGCCAGCTCGCCACCGTCCTGAAATGCGTCTCCCTCCTCGAACAAGATGCTGGCGTAGAGGGCCATCGTTCCGACGAGCGTGCGTGGCATGTCCTCGGGGCATGCGTTGGCTCCTCCAGGACTGCACTCATCGTGCACCGTCCAAAACGCGCGGCACGCAACGCCGAACGCACCGCTCCCGAGCGGCATCGGCAGCGCGATCTCCAGGCCGCAGTGATCACAGCGGAGCACTTGGCGGTTGGCGTCGACAACGCAGGGGTTCGTCACGACAGCGACGCCACCACGCCGTCGAGTAGTGCCTTGTGGACCGTGGCGCGGGACACCCCGAGCCCTTCCGCGAGTGAGTTCTCGACCGCCGCCGACGGCATCCGCTCGCCGCGCATCAGCACGTAGAAGTAGGGGCGAGATACGGAACATGACGCGGCGACCGCGGCGTAGGTCCGCGGTGGCGCATCCTTCGGAAGGTTGCGACGGCGGCACTTCTCGACGAGGGCGCGGAACGGGGACGGGGGTGGGGAGTTGCGCTTCTTGGTAGCCATGATGCAGTTGTGTATAGGGCTCAGCCCTTGAAATGTCTACTTGTGTAGCCTTCGACGTTCACCGGCAAGCCCGGTGCCCAGTCCGGCAATGTGGCCATGCTCGCGATGAAGTCGGGTAGCGATAGGCCGGGGTCTCCCTCGGCCGCGATGGAGTCGTGGACGTGCAGCACCACCTCGAACGGCGAACCGTCGAGCCGGAACAGCGCGTCGCGCAGCAGGTCGCGGGCAACGGCCTGCGTCACGTTCTCGGTGAGGTGCCCGCCGTAGGTGTCTTCGACGACCATCCGCGCGCCTTGCCGCGCGTAGTAGCGTTGGGCTACCCCTTCGATCTCGCGGGTCTCGATCAGGCCGTCGTCGTTCACGACTTCGATCTTCTTCACCATGGGCCGCTCGTGCGCACGCCAGTAGTAGAGCTGCCGGCCGCTCGGCAGCATGATGCGCACGTTCTCGCGCCCGCCGCGCACTACGAGGTGCGGGCCGACGAGGAACTCGCCGGCGCCCGCCCGGTGCGCCTCGGCGAAGGCGTCTTCGAGGTCACGCCACAACTGCACGATGCACGGGTTCGCCTTGCGCCACCCGGTGACGACTTCACGGGCCCGCTTTGGCTCGACGGATACCCCGTGCTTCGCCGCGGAGTCGACGAACCGGACGGCGCCCATCTGGAACCCGAGGCCGAGACGGCACGCCTTGCCGAGATTGCGGTTGTCGCTCCCGATCGCGGCGGCGTCCGCCACGTACACGTCGGTGCCGGAGGCGAACATCGCAAGCACGTCATCTTGCCCGGCGAGCCATGCGACGATGCGGGCCTCGATGGCGGCGTAGTCGCCGCCAAACAGCACCTTGCCCGGCCGCGCGATGACCAGCGCGCGCAGCAAGAACGACAGTGCTTCGAGCACCGCGTGAACCGCCGAGATCCGTTCGATGTCCCGGTTGCGCACGGCTTCGAGGGCGACCGCGGACCACGCCGAGAACGCCTTGCTCGGCCGGGGCAGGTTGTGGAGCTGGAGCACTTCGCTCGCCCACCGCCCCGTCGTCGCCTTCGCGTAGCGCAACAACCACCGGGCGCGACCGTCTGCGTTGGCCACGCTGCCGAGGCGGCCGAGTTTCGCGAGGCTGGTTACGCGCCCGGCCTCGATGCGCAGGTGCAACGCCTTGCGAAGTTCCGCAGGCAAATCGGGCCGGTCGAGAAGCTCGTCGATTGCCTCGCGGCCAATCGACTCGGTGACGTGCTTCGAGCCGTCGGCCCTTGTCCGCACGGCCTTCGGCAGCTTCACGCCGTGGTCCCGCGCGTAGTTCATCAGGGCGGCCGGCGACGAAACGTCGATCAGGTCGCCGGTGATGTGCCATACCTCCCCCATGATCTCCGCGCGCCGGGCTTCGACGATGGTCTGCATGCTCGCGGCGAGATCGAAGTCGAGCGCGACGCCGCGCTCGTTGATCCGGTGGTCGACCGCCATCAGTCGATGCTCGGCCGCCGGGACGGCGGGAAGCCGCCGCCAGCATTCGATCGTCGCTCGCACGTCGATCTCACAGTAGTCGAGCAGCCGCTCCAGGTCCGCCGGTGTTACCTCGGGCACCACCAGCTCGCCCTTCCGGTTCTTGCGGATCGCGGACAGCCGCAGCATGAGCCGGTGCCCCTCGTCATCCTTCTGCACGACCGCGCCGATCGCGGCACCAAGGCCGGCGAGGCCGAGCGGAAGGCCGAGCACCGCGGCCAACTGCAACGTGTCGATCCACTGCTCGGCGCACACCGCCGGGAACTGCGGCAAGCAATAGCGGTTGATCGACGCCTCGAAACTGTGGTTGTGCGCGAGAAGGCGGCCGCCGGCCGAGGCGTGCCGCACCGCCCAGGCGGGCAACGGCTCGGCCGGCGTCCACCGAGATACCTCGGCGATGCCCTCGCGGTCGTCGTAGAGGATGAACACGCCGCAGAGCACGCGCGTGCTTTCGTGCTCGGCGTAGGCCGATGCGCCGTCGTCGATGTCGGCGGCGCTCTGCGTTTCGTAGTCGAGGGCGAGAAGCTTCATGGTGAGAGACGGCGGCGCCGCCGCAGGGGTGAACCGATGCCCGCGACAAGCGGGCGGGCTTGCGGCGGCGCCACCGGGAAGAGAAATGCCCGCCGGGCGACGAAGGGAAAAGGGGAAGAAGGCCGGCAGCGTCACCGCGTGCCGCGCCCGGCGGGCGGTGTGTCAGAACGGGGACCAGTCCGCGCCGGCGCCGGCGTCGGCCTCGGGCGGCAGCTCCAGAGCCTCGAACACCTTGTCGGGGTTGGCGGCCCTCGAACGCCCGTCGAGGCGCTCGTCGTCGCGGATGATCTGCACGGCGCGCAAATCGAACGACACACCCTTGCCGCTCGCGTTGTCGTAGGCCCAGGCGGCCAGGGCGCACTTGACCCACAACCCCGCGTAGACCTTCGCCGGGTCGGTCACGGGCAGGCGGGCGCGGTCGACGACCGGGGGCTGCGCTTCGCTCTTGGTCGAGCAGAAGAACCAACCCGGCTCGTAGCCGGCGAGGAACTCCTTTTCCTCGCACATGCGGAGCGGGTTTTTGAGGCCCGGCACCTTCACCCCGGCGCCCCACTTCGCGACGACCGCAGCGGTCATCGCGGTGCGGAACGCCTGCACGGCAGTCGGCGGGATCAGGAGCGTCGTCGAGAAGACGAACTTGCCGCTCGCGCGGAACGTCTCCTTCTTCGTGAACAGGCTCGGGAACGAGAGACGCACTTCGGGCGTCACGAACTGGCGGGGATCTTGGGCCTTGGCTTCGGGAGTCGTCATTGTCTTTCTCTCTGTCTACGGGTCGTTGGTTACGGGGCTCTCAGAAGAACTCTTCCGGCGCCGAGAGAGCCGAGAAGTCGGCGGCCGGGTCCGGCACATACGCCGGGCGTTTGTCGGATTCGGGCACGAGCTTGGGCTCCCCGAGCGGGCGCTCGGTCAGGAGCCCGATCAGGGCCTTCATGTCGGGGTGCTTCTTTTCGAGCTGCGCCGGGCTGGCCAGCACGCGCGGGGCCCACGGTTCGACGCCGTGCTGCGCCATCGTGTTCGCGGTGTCAACGTCGCTCTTCCACCGGCGATTGCCGAGGCCGCGAACGAGCTTCCGGCCGGGCAGCGCGACGCCGCGCAACGCGCGGGCCATCGCCTCGCCGCGGACAGCGCGAACCCACTGGTCGACCGCGTCGGCGGCGTCCAGGATCGCGACGAGCCGCTCCGTTGGGAGCTGCGCGAGCATCGGCGGCGCGGCGGGCTTCGCCGTCACCGGCAGCTCGTTGAGGCTCTCGACCGCAAACAGCTCTTGCGCTGCTTCGGTGGCGCGGGCCACGACAGCGGGGCAGAAGTTGCGCGCCGGGCAGAACCGGCAGTGATCGCCGGCAACCAAGTCGGCCGGCTTCGTGCCATGCACGACGACCAGCTCTACGGCGCTGATCTTGCGCGCGTGTTCGAGCACGTCGGCGGGGGTCGCCGACCACGAGCGGTGCGCGCGGCCCTCGCTGTCGCGGCACCGGGGTTGGACGACGTGCAGCACGATCTCGTCGAGCAGGTGGGCCGGCGTCCCGAACGTCGCGAGCGCCGCCGCAGCATAGGTCATCATCTGCTCGTTGCCCTCGACGGCGACGAACACCCCCGACCCCATCTTGAGGTCGAAGACGTGCAGCGTGCGGCCGTCCGCGCTCCACACGATCGCATCGGCGGTGCCGTGGCATTGCTCGGTGAGAAGAACCGGCTTCTCGACGTGCAGCTCGCCGCCGAGCATCACCGGGACGCGCACGGCGTTCACGTACTCGTCGACCGCTGCCGCCGCGTCCTTGTCGAGCACGAACGAGAAGCCGGCTTCCGTCCCCGTCGTGCCGACGAGGTCGGCGGCACTGTCGAGATCCTCGGACAGCACCCGAGCGGCGATGCCGTGCAGGTACGTGCCTTCGGCGCTGTAGCGGGTGTTGGGGCTCGACAGCCCCTCGCACGCCCGCACGCTGCCGGGGCAGGCAAGCCACCGCTTCGCGGCCGACGGAGCCATGAGGGCGTGCGCCATGGGATCAGGCCCCCGCCAACGACAGAAGCTCGTTGAGCTTGGCCGCGAACGCCGGGTACTGGTCCGGCTTCAAGTCGGTCAGCTTCGGGGCGCCGAACTCGGCGAACACCTTGCGGAGCGAGGTCGGGCCGACCACGTCGAGCGTGCGGGTGACGAGCCCCTGGAGGGCGCGGATGTCGATCGACTTCGCCGGGGCGGGCTTGGGGGCCTCCGGCTCCGGCTCCGGCTCGACGACGACGACAGGCGCGGCCGGAGCTTCCGGCTTCGTCTCGACGGCGACGGGCTTCGGCTTCGGCGGGCGCCCGGGGCCGCGCTTCGGCGGCGTGGCGATGTCGAGCGCCGCTGCGGCGCCTTCACCGGCGAGGGTCGCGGTGTCGGCGGCGGGCGTGGCCGTGGGTTCCAGGGCGCCGGCCTGCACGAGCAGGGCGAACAGCGCGGGGGTCGGGTTGGCGATGGTGAGGACGATGTTCATAGGGGCTCCAAGGGATACAGGATCAGCAGCAAAAGACAAGGATGTAAGACAAAATGATGCACGCGGCGAACGTGATCGCCCCGATGATGTCGAGCACTGTCGCGGTGGCGCTGTCGTCTCTCACGGCAGCACCTCGGCGGTCAGGACATCGACGATCTCGCGGCGACGAGCCGCAGAGCAATCCGCCGTCCACCACACGGTGGCGCGATCGACGCCGAACGCGGCGGCCTTCTGTTCCAGGGGGAGTCTCACTTGTTCGTCTCCAAGGAGTGGTTGTACGACTCGACCATGCGCTCGGCCAGGAACCGCAGCGCCGTCTCCGGGTCGCGCTCGGGCGCGAGCCGGGCCTGCGCGGCGAGCATGATGCCGAGGTATTCGGCATACGCCGTGGCCACGGCCGACGCGAAAGAATAGTCGCACACGTCGCGCGGCAGGCCCCCCACGATGCCGCTCTCCGCGGCAAACATGCCGCCGAGAACGACCACCACGCGGCGCAGTGTCCTCTCGCGGTCGGGAGCGGCCTTGCAGGTGTCACAGTCGCAGGGCAAGAACTTGAGGCGGTATTCCATGTGGAGACCCTCGCGCCCTCAGCGGGCGCCCGCGGCCATGTAGATGTCGCCCCCGACCGTTGCCAGCTCGACGAGCCGATCCGCGTTCGTCGAAGACTTGGCGAAGCTGGTCACCCCGTTCGCTACCCAAGCGTGCGTGAGGGGTCGCGTCCCGCGGTTCTCGTTGCCCGCCGCGAGCATCAACGATGTCTTCGCCGCGGCTTCGGACAACTCGAACTGCTTCACCAGCCGCTCCACCGCGAGGTCGAGGTCGGTGGCGAACTCGACTTCCGCTGCGCACCGCAGCACTTCCAGCTCGCGTGCCTGGACCTCCGGGGTTGCCTTGCGCAGCTCTTCGCGCAGGTCGCGCAGGATGCGCGAGGGCCTGCCGCGGTGAATCCGGCGAACGGTTTGCATGTCGCGGGCGTTCCACACGATGAAGTTCGCGCAGAAGGCATCGAAGACGAACCGGGACACCACCGCCGACCCTTGCCCGACCTCGCTGTTGCCCAGCAGGTACCCGCGCAGCGCCGGGCGGTCGCCGGCACCGGGGGCCGCGTCGCCTTCCGCCATGAAAAACCAGAGCGACGACGAGAGACCGCGGAACAGCGCGGGCTTGTTGTGGCCCATGATGTTGTTGCGCTGCTCGTCCGTGTTGATCGTCGGCAACGCCGGCGCGAACCCGTTCGGGACGAGCCACTCGTGAACCTCGCGCAGCATGTCGGCGTCGCTCACGCGAGCGTAGCCCGTCCCGGCGATGCCGCGCACCACGGGGCCACTGTGGCCGAGATCGGTCGCGCGGGTGATGGTGCCGAGGTGCAACTGAACGGTGCCCTCGGTGCGGCTCAGCGCGTCGGTCAACGCGATGGCGGCGACCTTGGGCGCGAGACGGCCGAAGAGGAACTCGGCGTTTCCGCCGGCGATCGTCGCGAGCCGGCGGGCCGAGTGGTGCGTCATCGGGTAGCCGCGTCCGGCGCGCTTCGAGACGAGCGCCAGCGACTCGCCATCGGCGACGACTTCGAGGCTTCGCACGTCGACATCGACGGCGCGTGCGTTGCGGTCGTCCTGCTCCGCGGCGCGGCGCAGGTCCGCGAACGAGGCGAAGTGTTCATCGGCGGGGCGGTTCGCGAGGGCGTGCGAGACGGTGAGAAGGTTCGTGGTCATGGGCGGTCGGTTGGTTCACGGGCGAGGTGCCCGATGCGCAGAAAGTAAACTCTCTTCGGCAGAATACAAGTCTGTCTTTTAGTTTTTTCCGATCGGCATGTCGAGCCCAGCCTTGCGGGCGAGCGTCGTGGTGACTACTTCGTCAACCGAGCCGGCGAGGAACAGGTGGCGGATGAGCACGGGCCGCGTCTGCCCGATGCGGCAGACACGATCGCACGCTTGCGCGTTGTCCCCCGGCACGAAAGACTCCTCGACGAACACCACGTCACTCGCCGCGGTCAGGGTGACGCCCACGCCACCGGCGACGATGTTCGCGACGCAGACGCGCACGCTGGCATCGTTCTGGAACCGGCGCACGCTCTCGGCGCGTTCGTCCGAGGACTGAGAGCCGACGATGCGCACCGGGTTGTAGGCCGCGAGCTTCTCGACCACGGTGTCGATGACGCTCGCGTGGTGCGCGAAGACGACGACCTTCGACGTACCGCCGTCGAGGTCACCGGCGATCAGCTCGGCCGCCGGGTCTGCCTTCGCCTCGCCGCAGAGCCGGCGCCACTCGGCGAAATGGCTGTCGCGGCGCAGGGCGTCGAGGTCCGCCACCGGGCCGAACTCGGCTTCTAGCCGCGTCAGGTCCGCATCTTCCTCTGACAGCGCGACGAAGCCATGCCGCACCGGCGGCAAGTTCAAGGTGTCGCTTTTCATCCGGCGCAGACCGAAGCCGGCGAGCCGCTGCCGCAGCTCGTCTCGGTTCTGCACGCCCACCACACGATCGCCGTAGGGCGTGGGCTGCAACACACAGAACCGGCGCCGCCAATCGTGGTAGCTCAGCAGCCGGCCGTCGTGGCGCAGTCGCTCGGGTGCGAGGCCCGCTAGCGTGCTCCACATTTCTGATGGATCGTTGTTCGGCGTGGGGGAGCCCGACAGCGCCCAGCACGCACGCGAGCGCCGGCAGACGGCGGTTCCGCCGAGGAAGAAGGCGCGCGTGCGTGCTGCGGTCGGCCGGCGGAAGAAGTGGGCCTCGTCGAGCACGACGAGGTCGAACCCGGTGAGCTGCTCGACGATCGCCTCACGCAACAGCATCGCGTGCGACATGACGACGACCGACGCGGCGCCGATGACGTGCCGCCCGGTGCCGACAACCTCCACCGTGCGAGTCGGTGACCACATGCCGAACTCGCGTTGCCAGTTCCTCGTCACCACCGCGGGGCACACGACGAGCACGCGGCGGGCCCCGATGCCATCGGCCGCGACGATCGCTTGCGCCGTCTTGCCGAGCCCCTGGTCGTCGTAGAGCGCGGCCCGCGGACGGTCCATGAGCCAGCTTACGCCGGCTTCTTGGTGCGGGAGGAGCTGCACGGCTACAGGCCCTCCAATACGGCGTCCGTGAGTTCCCGGCGCGCGTTGCGGGCAAGCTCCGCCAACATCTTGCTCACATCGTCGGGGTGTGTCCAGGCCAGCAGCTCGTGCGAAACTTGCGTATCGGCTACGTAGAAACGGCCCGGCGCGTCGCGCTTCGGCGTGTCGTCGGCGAGCACTGTCGCGGTCCACCGCGTTGTCTCGCAGTCGCGGTCGCATAGCACTTGGTACCTGTTGAACGCGACTACCTTCACGCCCTTTTCGCGGAGAAAAGAAAGCAGCTTCAAGGCTTCCGCGAGACGGTTCTTGACGGCGCTCAACTCTACCGCTGCTGCCGCGCGTTGCTTCGCCAACGCGCGTTGCTGTCGTTGTCGCTTCTTCATGGCTTCACCCTGTAGACGAAGCCGCGGCAGAATACAAGTCTGTCTTTCGGATCGTCTTCCCGCTTGACTCCAACCCGGCGCGGCGCCACGCTCCCGGGCCCCGAAAAAGTCGGCGCCCCGGCCCATGCAAACGAGACCGGGGCGCCGCGAGCGAACCCATGCAGAAGCATAGCCCCGCGGCGGCGAAATGCGAGATTCCCCTCATCCTGCGGCAGTCTCCTCGGTGGATACGTTGGGAGCTGCGGACAGCCCCGAACGGCAAGCCGAGCAAGGTGCCCTCGGTGTCTCCGAAGCGACTCGACCTCGCGACGACGTTCGACGAGCGAATGCCTCGCGACGAACTCGGCGGCGTCGGCTTCGTGTTCGTCGGCGGGGTGATGTTCCACGACAAGCAAGGCACCGCGCTGCGGCTGCTCGCGCTCGACCTCGACGCATGCCGCGATCCGCTCGCGGATGAGATCACCGGATGGGCCGAGGAGATCATCGTGTGGTCGGGGCGCAGCTACACCGAGTTGAGCCCTGGCGGCTACGGGCTGCGCGTGCTCGTGCTCGTGCCGGATGCCACGATCCCCGCGGGCTTGCGGCCGACAGCGCGTGCGACAGAGTCGGCACCGGGTACGACGAAGCAGGCGGGGCTGCAACTGTTCGGGCTCGGCGTGTCGCCGTCCTACGTGACGATGACCGGGCGCCGGCTCACCGACACCGCGGCCTCGCCGCTGGTCGTGCCTGACCTGCAATGGCTCATCGACCGCTTCGCGCTCGCGGTGCGCGACACGACGCCCGCCGTGATGCCGGAAGGCTTCGGCCCGGTGCCGACCCTCGACGAGATCACCGAGGGCGTGCTCGCGCAGCGGCACGGCCGCGCGCTGATCGAAGGGGACTGGCAGAAGGTGATGCCAACCCGCAGCGGCAGCGAGGCGTACTACATGCTCCAGTGCCTCGCGCTGCGCGCGGCGCGCAACCACGGCACGGTGGCGCTGGATTGGCTCATGGAGCGAACCGCGTGGGGCCGCGACGAGGTCGCCAACATCAAGGAGCCGGGCAAGTACGCGCGGCGGTCATGGGCCGAGAAGGATCTCGCGCGTGTTGCCTCGAAGGCGCACCCTCACGTCGACATCGAAACGGCGTTCGAGGTGCTTGAGGAAACGCCCCCGCCGGCTGCTGCCGGCGACGAGCCGGCTGCTGGAACACCCCGAACGATGCAGCCAGCGGGAGCGCCCGCGAGCGTAGCCGGCGACCCGCTCGGCGTCTGCGATCAGTGGGAACAGGAAGGCCCGCTCGTGCATCTGCCGACCGGCATTCCGTCGCTCGACGCGGCGACCGGCGGCGGGCTCGTGCTGGGGTCGCGGGTCTACCTGGTCGGGGCGCCGGACGCGGGCAAGACGGCGCTCGCCGTGCAGCTCCTCGA
>Ga0268298_10000576_pt1 | contig 47269 bp, 46 predicted proteins | sample WWTPWeurt_MetaG_FD_194462 | JGI IMG/M metagenome (GOLD analysis project Ga0268298, IMG submission 194462) | Activated sludge microbial communities from WWTP in Nijmegen, Gelderland, Netherland - WWTP Weurt | ecosystem: Engineered > WWTP > Aerobic digester > Activated sludge | place...
TTGATAAAGAGAGAAGAAAAGTGAAAGCTGTAAACCAAAATAACACTTGGCTCATAGATTTTAAATATACATTTAACCCCAATTTATAATGCTTAAAAATATTTTATTAGTTGGCATAGGCGGTGGTTTAGGTTCTATTTTTAGATATTTTATTGGTTTAATGATTACTAACAAACATTTTCCTTATGCTACCATTACAGTAAATGTTGTAGGCTCATTTTTTATTGGTGTTATTATGGCAATTCTTGCAAAACAAACACACAATGTGGAGCATTGGTACTTAATAATTACTACAGGCTTTTTAGGTGGCTTTACCACATTCTCTGCTTTTAGCTGGAACACATTTCAGTTAATGCAACAGCAACAATATGCAGCATCTTTTTTATATATTGGGCTTACGTTTTTTTTAACCTTAATAGCTGTTAGTATTGGTTTCTTTATTTTTAAATAAAAATTATATTTTTAAAATATGCAACAATTAGTTCAACATCCTTGGCATGGTGTTAACCCAGGAGAACAAGCACCAAGAAAAGTAAATGCAGTTATTGAAATTCCGCAAGGTAGCAGATGTAAATATGAGATTGATAAACCCAGTGGCTTATTAAAATTAGACAGAATAATTTATTCTTCATTTTATTATCCTTGTAATTATGGTTTTATACCTCAAACCTATGGTGGAGACAAAGACCCACTAGATATACTTGTAATAACTTCTATTCCTGTTGTTCCTTTAACCCTAATGGAAGCAAAAGTTGTAGGAGTAATGCAAATGATAGATAGTGGCGATGCTGATGATAAAATAATTGCAGTAGCATCTAACGACCCAGGTGTTAACCATTACAATAATATAGAAGAATTACCCAAACATTTTTTTGATGAGTTAAGGCATTTTTTTGAAGAGTATAAAAAATTAGAAAACAAAGAGGTTAAAGTAGAAGAATTTGGTGATAAAACTACTGCATTAAAAATTGTTTCAGAAGCAATAGAATTTTATAAAAAATCTTTTTTAAATAAATAAAAAAACTATGACAGTTAACACTATTATTATATTAATTATTATTGGCGTTGCAGCTGGCATGCTTAGTGGTTTAGTAGGTGTTGGTGGTGGAATAATTATTGTACCAGCATTAATTTATATTCTTGGTTTTTCTCAAAAAACAGCACAAGGTACTTCGTTAGGCTTATTATTATTACCTGTATTTATTGTGTCGTTAATTTATTACTATAAAGCAGGCGAGGTAAATATAAAAGCAATTCCATTTTTAGCCATAGGCTTTTTAGTTGGCGGATATTTAGGAAGTAAATTAGCCTTATCGCTACCCGATGCTACTGTAAAAAAAATATTTGCTTTTTTAATGATTATTGTAGCAGTAAAAATGCTTTTTTTTGATAAACCTAAAAAAGATACAAATAAAATACACGCCACAGAAGCACAAAAAAATAAAAGCGTTGGAAGCTAATTCCTCTAACCCTATCTTTGTAAAAATTTGAAGAAAATGGAAAAAACAAAATCAAAAAGCAAGTACTATTTATTATTTATTTTTTGGTTAGCTATCATAGTATTTTTATTAGCTACACCCGATTTTAGACAATGGTTTTGGTTAGCACTACCTGGCACATGTACTTACCTTGCTTATTCTTTAGATTTAATTGACTAAATAAATATCTTTAAACAATTAACAGCATAATTACATGTTGTTTAAATATTTTTAAAGCATTCTTAATATTATTTTGAATGCTTTTTTTATTTTAGCTATATGAGCAATAAAAAATCAAAAGCAGATAAAGATGGATTTGTTTATAGCACTAATCCTAACTTTAATTTTAACAATGAGGAGGAAACAGTTAAAACCCTTTTACCTAATTTACAAAAATTAAGAATTTGGTTAGATACTAAACAACGAGCTGGTAAAACAGTTACATTAATAACAGGTTTTGTAGGTACGTTAGCCGATTTAGAAAAATTAGCGAAACAATTAAAAAATTTTTGTGGTACAGGTGGCAATGCAAAAAATAATGAAATTATTATACAAGGCGATCAAAGAGAAAAAATACTACAGTGGCTTATTAAAAACGGTTATAGCAATAGTAAAAAAGCAGGCAATTAAATTATAATAACGTTTCAATAAAATAATACTACTTTCTTTGTTTCATTGCTTCATACAAAATCATACCGGTAGCAACGCTAACATTTAAGCTTTCAAAATTATTAGCCATAGGTATATGAAATGTGTTTTCACAAATTTTCATAAGGGCAGGATACACACCTTTTTCTTCGCTACCCATTACAATTGCACAAGGTATATTTAGGTTTAAATTGTACAGTTTTGTTGTAGCAGTCATTTCGCTGGCAAAAACACTAATACCGTTCAGCCTTAGTTCATCCACAGCAATCATTAAACTATTTACTCTGCAAATATGAATTTGTTCAAGAGCACCAGCACTTGTTTTAACTGCATCTTCATTTAAAGCACCTACGCCTTTATCTGGAATTATAATTGCTTGTGCACCACAACACACTGCAGTACGTGCAATTGCTCCAATATTTCTTACATCGGTAACGCCATCTAAAATTAAAAACAAGGGGGTTTCTCCTTTTGCTACAACAAAATCTATTACATGTTGTAGGTTAAAATAACGCACTGCACTTTTAAATGCAACAATGCCTTGGTGTTGAATGTTAGTAAGGCTATTTATTTTTTCTATTGGAACATATTGAACAGGTACATTGTTTGCTCTGGCAAGTTGTTTTATTTCATTCACAATTTCGCCAGATGCTTTTTTGGAAACTAATATTTTATCTATGGTTAAATGCTGCTTTAAAGCTTCCACTACAGGGTTTCTTCCAACAATAATATTTTTTTTAGGTATAAACATTAGGCTTTCTTTCTAGAAGAAAAATACAATAAAATTGAAGCAATGAGAATATAAACAATAACCAGCCCAGCAATAGAAAATTTAGCTATGGCAGCCCATTTGCTAACACTTACACTTATTTTAGTGCCGTAACCTCCTAAGGTAATAAGCATGGCTATATTTTCTACTAAATCTAATATACCTATAAAAATACTTAGCTCTAAAAATATAAAGCCAATAGTTTTTAAAACTTGTTTGGTATATTGGTTAAGTAAAGCTTTACAACATAAATAAAGAAAGAAACAATAAGCAATAATAAAAGCAAAATCTACAGCAACATTAATTTGTAAAGGCTTAACCCCAACTGCCATCATAATGGCTGATGCATCTCTATAACTTTTAGCTAATTCAAAACTTACAATTCCGTTGGGACTATAATCTGTAACTAAATTGATTGATAGCAAACGCATGATTACTATCATTACAACTGTTGCAATACCTGCTAAAATAATTTTTTTTGTCATTTACTGAAAAGTAAAAAGTACAATTAGTCGTATTTACCCAAGTGTTTTAAAAATCTTACATGAGCTACAATTGCCCTACTTACTGTTGGATATTCTATATAAGTTAACTGATATTCTGCACAAACAGATTTTACAATTTTACTAATTGCAGGGTAATGCACATGCGATATTTTAGGAAACAAATGATGCTCTATCTGAAAATTTAAACCTCCAACTAACCAACTTACTATTTTATTTTTTGTAGCAAAGTTTGCAGTAGTTTTTATTTGATGTGCAGCAAACTCATCGGGTAATTTGTTGTTATCAAAATCTGCAATAGGAAAGTGGGTATGCTCTACAGTATGTGCTAATTGAAATACAATGCTAAGTACAAAACCAGATACCAATGTTGCAACAAGAAAACCCATTAACCAATAAAACCAGCCAACCATTATGATGGGTAATGCAATAAATATAAAGCCATGATAAATTTTAGTTAGCCAAAACTCTATATGATCTTTAGTAGCCATTTTTTTTAGAGGAACATTACCTATTTTTTGTGTAAAATATTTATGATAATCTGTAAAAAATATCCAAAAAACATACAGCAACATATATAAAAACCAAAAATAAAAATGTTGAAACCTATGTAATTTATATCGTTTTTGTGTGGGTGCCATACGCATTAAAACTCCTATTTCAATATCATCATCTACTCCATCTACATTAGTGAAACTATGGTGTAGCATGTTGTGTTTCATATTCCACATAAAATGATTTGCACCTAACATACTTAAAGATGCTGCTGCCAATTTATTTTTCCATTTGTGTTTACTAAAACTGCCATGGCTACCATCATGCATAACATTAAAACCAATTGCTGCAATTAAACATCCTAAAATAATACACTCTGGTATGGCTATGTACCAATGTGGTGTAAAAAATATTAAATGAATATAAACTAGTACAAATGCAGTAACTAAAATAATTGCTTTGGTAAATAAGCTTATGTTGCCTGTTGCCTTTATTCCTTTATCATCAAAATATTGCTGTACACGTTTTCTTAACTCCGCATGTAACGAATCTTTTACAACCGGAAATTTGGGAATTTGAGTGATGGACATAGGTTTTTTTGAAAACTTTTATTAAAGGCGGCAAGATAACAGTTTATTGAATAAAATTGGCTGTACTAATGCTAAAGTTTTAAACTTAGTGGCAATTTGAAGTTATTTTCTTTCCCAAAGTTGAAAACTATAGCTAAAAGCATGCTTTTCATCGGCATTACAAAAGTTATCATGTACTTTTTGCCACTGTTTTTCATTTATTTCCGGAAAAAACGTATCGCCTTCAATGGTAGTGTGTACACGGGTTAAATAAATTTTATCTGCTTTATTCATAACCAAATTATATATTAATCCTCCACCTGCTATAAACATTTCTTTATACGAATGACTTTTTGCTACAAAAATGGCATCGTCTAAACTATTTACTACAACAACACCATTGGCATTCCATTTTTTTTGGTTGGTTATTACAATATTTAATCGTCCGTTTAAAGGTTTATTGCCAAGGCTTTCAAATGTTTTTCTACCCATAACAACTGGCATACCCCAAGTAGTATTTTTAAAAAATTTTAAATCATTGGGTAAGTGCCAAAGTAGTTGGTTATTTTTACCAATTACATTATTCTCACTAGCGGCAACAATTAATGAAATAATCATGAAAAAATTTTTATTTTATCTTAATAATAACCAACTTAATTATTAAACTGCTACCACTGCTTTAATATGTGGATGAAACTGATAATTTTCTAAAATAAAATCTTCGTATTGAAAATTAAAAATATCTTTTACAGAAGAGTTAATTTTTAATATTGGCAGCTCAAACGGTGTTCTGGTTAATTGTAGTTGTGCTTGTTCAATATGATTACAGTATAAATGTACATCGCCAAAGCTATGTATAAATTCGCCTAATTGTAAATTACAAACTTGAGCAATCATCATTGTTAAAGCTGCATAAGATGCTATATTAAATGGTACACCTAAAAATACATCTGCACTACGTTGATATAACTGACAACTTAATTTACCATTAGCCACATAAAACTGAAAAAGTGCATGGCAAGGCATTAGAGCCATTTCAGAAAGTTCTGCCACATTCCAAGCACTTACAATCATTCTCCTACTATCTGGGTTTGTTTTTAATTGCTTAATTACATCGGCTATTTGATCTATTGTTTTACCATTTGCACCTTGCCAGCTACGCCATTGTTTGCCATAAACAGGCCCAAGGTCTCCATTGTCATTTGCCCACTCGTTCCAAATACTTACGCCATTATTGTTTAAATATTTAATGTTTGTATCGCCATTTAAAAACCAAAGTAACTCGTAAATAATACTTTTTAAGTGCAATTTTTTTGTGGTTACTAACGGAAAACCTTTTTGTAAATCAAAACGCATTTGATATCCAAAACAACTAATTGTTCCGGTACCTGTCCTGTCTTCTTTTCTTTCTCCAGTATTAATGATATGTTGTAATAGTTGTTGGTATTGTTGCATAAGTGCAAATTAAACAATGTTCTATTGTAAATATTCAATACAAAAATAAATGGGGAATAGTTGTGTAAAGACTTATTTAATTATAAAAATTTAGTTATGGTTTTAGAAGATGGTACCATGTATATTAATGTGCATAATTGCAATAAATATTTTTCTTTATGCACAACAAGCCCAAAATTTAAGTTGAACAAAAAATGCTTTTTACATTTACATTGCTTACTAATCCCTTTATCTATGAAGTCCGTAAAATATTACATCCATTTCGTATGGATGTTACTTTTCTCGGTTGTGGCAGTAAATGCACAAAATAGTTTTAACCCAACAGGTTATGCTACTTCTTTAAAAGAAGCATTGAAGGAGCCTGAAAATATTTCTACCATTAGTGTATATTATACACGAGGAATGGTGTTTGATATTGAGCAAGGCAAAGCTGCACCAGATGCCTCTTTTGAGAAGTTAATGGAGTTAAACAACCTAAGAACTTTTAGATTAAATGGTTGTCCGTTAGATTTTAATCAGGAGTTATTTTTTTGTAACCTTAGTAAAGTAAAACAATTAGAGGCTTTAGAGTTAAGAATGAATTTTAGACAACTTGGGTTACTAACGGAACAATCTATTAAATGTTTAAAAAAGCTGAAAAACCTACGCAGGCTGAATTTGCCTTGTCAGTATCCGCAGGAAGACTATATTAAGTTGCAACAACAATTACCAGATTGTGAAATTATTATTAATGTGTATCCAGGAGGAGAGTAAAATCTCCTCTTTTTTATTGAAGTTCTATTAACTGAAAATTAATTGCAGCATTTTGCAATGCTTGTTCTAACCTTTCTTTATGAGTATCAGTTATAAATACTTGTGTGCTTTCTTCGTTACAAACCCATTGCAATAAGTTATGCATTCTTTCACCATCTAATTTTTCAAAAACATCATCTAACAATAATATTGGAGAGTATAATTTTTTTTGTTTTATAATTTGCCATTCTGCCAACTTTAATGCAAACAACAAACTTTTTCTTTGGCCTTGAGATGCAATAGTTTTAAATAATGCACCATTCATATTTATTTCTATATCATCTCTATGAATACCAGCGGTTGTACGTTGTAAAGCAATATCTTTTTGTAGGTTTTGTTCTAATAAATTCTCTATAGTTTCGGTGTATAATGCACTTTGATGATGGAGGGTAATATTATCGGTTGTGCTAGCAATTTTGCTATAATAATCGTACACAAATGGTATGTATTGCTTGAAAAATAGTTTACGTTCTTCAAAAATATAATTTGCTTTAGTAGCAAGTTGTTGATTTAATATTTCTACTATATCCTTATTAATTGTTCCTACTTCGGCAGCTTGTTTTAGTAAACTATTTCTTTGAACTAATATTTTATTGTAATCTACTAAATTGTATAAATAATGAGAGTTTATTTGAGCAATAATTGTATCTATATATTTCCGCCTAAGTTCGCTACTACCTGTTACTAAAGTTGTATCATCTGGTGAAATAATTACACAAGGAAATCTACCAATATGTTCTGAAAATTTTTTTAGTTGCTCTTTATTATACAAAAATTCTTTTTTATTATTTTCTCTTAAAATGCAAATTAAATTTTGAGTAGTATTGTTCAATAGCATGTTTCCTTCAATTCTCATTCCTGCTTTTCCTATTTGTACATTTTGAGCATCAGATGCTAAGAAGTAGCTTTTAGTAAAGCACAGGTAATAAATTGCATCTAATAAATTAGTTTTACCCGAGCCGTTCCTTCCACAAATACCTACTACCTTTTGAGTAAATACAAATTGCTGTTGAGTATAATTTTTAAATTGTAATAAAGCTATATTATTTAATTGTAGCATTATATTTTCCAATCAATAATTTGGTTTTCCCATTCTTTTCTGAATGGTGTAGAAATTCTAATGTAGTTATCTGTATAGCCTTCCATCATTCCATTTTTATCGGCAGATTCAAATAACACTTTTCTGTTTTGCCCACTATGTTGTTGTGTAAAATATTGCAGTTTCATAAAACTTAAATTACGCAAAGTTTTATTTCGTTGATGGCGAATATTTACAGGAATTACAGGCTTTAAATTTAAAGCTACAGTATTATCCCTTTCGCTATAAGTAAAAACATGTAAATAACTAACATCTAAGTTGTGAAGAAAGTTAAATGTTTCTTCAAAATAAGCATCCGTTTCTCCAGGAAAGCCAACAATAACATCAACACCTATGGAGCAATGTGGCATAAGTGACTTAATGTAAGCAACTCTATCTTGATACAACTCTCTTTGATACCTTCTTCTCATTAATTTTAAAATATGGTTGCTACCACTTTGTAAAGGAATATGAAAATGTGGCATGAATTTTTTACTTTTTGCCACAAAAGAAATTATTGGATTGGTTAATAAGTTTGGCTCTATAGAGGATATTCTGAAACGTTCAATACCATCTATAGCATCTAATGCTTGTATTAAATCAAAAAAATCTTCTTCTCTTTCTTGCATGCTTATAGATACTCCTGCACCTTGTGAACCTTTGCCAAAATCTCCAAGGTTTACACCTGTTAAAACAATTTCTTTTACTCCTTTACTAGCAAGTTCTTTAGCACTATTTAGTACATTGCTAATGCTATCACTTCTGCTTTTACCTCTTGCCATTGGTATGGTGCAAAAGCTACAATTATAATCGCAACCATCTTGTACTTTTAAAAAAGTTCTTGTACGATCGTTGGCAGAAAAAGAAGCATTAAAACCTGCAATATCGCTAGTATCGCAACTGCAAATTTTGGTGCTGTCTCCTTTGGTAAATTCTGAAATATGTTGAGCTAAATTAAATTTTTCTGCAGCACCTAAAACTAAATCTACACCTGGTATTTCGGCAATTTCTTTTGGTTTAAGTTGTGCATAACAACCTGTAACTACCACAACACTTTCTGGTGCTTGCTTATGTATTCTTCTTACAATTTGCCTACATTCTTTATCTGCATTATCGGTTACAGAGCAAGTGTTTATAACATAAATATCTGCTACATCTTCAAAAGTTTTTTTTTCGAATCCTTCTTTCTCCATCATTCTTGATAATGTAGAGGTTTCGGAAAAATTTAACTTACAGCCTAAAGTATGAAAAGCTACACTATTTTTCTTTGTCGTCATTTTGCAAAGGTAATTAATTAAAAGGTGAATTTTTGGAGGGCCGTATTATAGGCTTTACAATAAATTATACTTATTCAAAGTAAATACGAACTGTTTGATAGAACCATTTATTTTGAACGCTTTTACCCTCTTGATGCATTTTTTCTTTATAGCTTTCTAGCCCAAACAACTCTGCAGCAAAGCCTTTGTTAATAGCTAATTCTAAATGACCTGCAGCATTAAACCAAGCTAATTGTTCTGTTTCTTTTACAGATGCATAGTTGGTACTTAAGTTTTTAACTACTTCATTTCTTTTAAAAACTATTTTATAGTTTCTTCCTTTTCTTGCATTTTCAAAAACCTCTTCTGTAATATTTACAATTACATTATTAAAGTTATCAATAAACAAAATATGGCCATCTATCCAATCGTTGCCAACAGTGGGTTTCATCATTGCTTTTTCTACAATCTTCAATCCTTTTGTTCCAATGCCTTCAATAGTATTATTTGCAAGAATGGTACTTGCAGTAGTAGCAATAATTTTAGTAATTTGCATAATATTAGTTGCATTAATAATAGGCAATACAGTTGTATTTTCTGGCAATGTTTTAACCAGCATACTTAGGATGCCATTGTTAGGACAAAGAATAAATTGATTATTATAATTGCAAATAACAAAATGAGTTTCGGGTTCATCAAAAACATTTATTAGTAAAATATGCAGTGTGTTTGAAGGATAATATTTATAAGCATTGCTACATATATACGCAGCATGTGCAAAGTTATCTAATGGCAAATAGTGTGAAATATCTGCAATAGATAGTTGTGAAATTTCTGCATGTAATTGCCCTTTAAAAGCACCAACAATATAATCTTGTTGACCAATATCTGTTGCAAGTGTTATTAAAGGCATATTTTAAGATAGAAATAAAGTTGAATTGGTTATTTGAATAATTTTCCGTTTTTGAAAAAATAATTATAGGTAAACTTATCTGCTAAAGCTGGTAAAAATTTATTTAACCACACAGTTTTTTTACCTGTGTTTGTTAAAATTAAAGTTCGTTTTCTTTTATAGATTGCTTTAATTATATGCGTTGCACAATCTTCGGCACTCATCATTTTACCTTCATCCATAGATGTTTCGCCATGAGCCTGCCCTTTATAGTTTAATGCTGCCCTTCTAATATTGGAAGCTGTAAAGCCTGGGCAAATCCACATTACATTAACACCAGAGTGTAAAAGTTCTGTTCTTAATGCCTCTAAGAAACCATTAACTGCAAATTTAGATGCTGAGTAACCAGTACGCCCTGGCAAGCCTCTAAAGCCTGCAATAGAAGATATACCAACTATAGAGCCTTTTGATTTTAAAATGTATGGCAGTGCATATTTGGTACAATTTACAGTACCCCATAAATTAACATCTACAACTTTTCGTAAAGCCTCTATTTCTACGTCTTCAAATAATGACCTCATAGAAACTCCAGCATTGTTAATCAAAATATCAATAGTTCCAAAATTTTTTACAACAGTATGAATAAAGTTTATACATTCTTGTTCGTTACTTACATCTGCAGTATGTATTAAAAGAGGCATTCCTGTGTGTGAAGATTGCAACTGATACAGTTTATCATAATTTCTTCCACATGTAGCCACTTTGGCTCCTAATTTTAAAAATGCTTCCACTAAAGCTTTTCCAATTCCATCAGAACCGCCTGTTATTACAATTACTTTTTGGGTAAAATTTTCCATGCAAAATCTTTATAAATAATTATTGCAAAAATAAGCTGTTAGGTATGAGTTTTATTTTAAAGTTTGAATAAATTTTAATTAAAAAAGGTTGCATTAAAACTATGCAACCTTTTAGAAAGAAATAGCCTGGTTAGGTTATTTCTTCTTTTCAATTTCTCTGTTTATTTCTTCAATATCTACTTCATGGTCAGTTTTGTCTCCCATTAGCCAATAGGTGAAGTAATCTGCAGTTTTCCAAAACCAATATTCTGTCATATTACCAAAAGCATGTCGTTGTGTTGGTAATAATAACATATCAAATCTTTTATTAGCTTTTATTAAAGCATTTACAACCCTCATTGTGTTTGCTGGATGTACGTTGTTATCAATTTCTCCATGTATTAATAATAATCTTCCTTTTAAGTTTTTAGCAACATCTGGGTTTTTATCTATACTATATGCAAAGCTAGTATCACCTTTAGCACTAATAATTTCTTTTACTCCATGATGTTTTTCACTCCACCAACGATTGTAAACACTGTTATCGTGATTACCTGCATTGCTTACAGCAACTTTAAAGAAATCTGGATAAACCAACATGGCAGCAGTGCTCATAAAACCACCACCACTATGGCCATGAATACCTACTTTGTTTATGTCAATAAAAGAAAATCTATCTGCTAATTGTTCAGCAGTTGCTTTTTTATCGGCTAAGCCATAATCTCTTAAATTTCCATAACCAAAGTTGTGGTACCATTTACTTCTGGATGGATGTCCTCCTCTATTACCAACAGTAACTACAATAAAACCAAGTTGTGCTAGTCTATCCACTCTATCCATTCCTCTACTAAAACTTGCATTTACAGCTTCTGTTTGTGGGCCAGGGTAAACATATTCAATCAATGGATATTTCTTTGTGCTATCAAAATCAAAAGGCTTATACATTACACCATATAAGTCTGTAATACCATCATCTGCTTTAACTTTAAATGGTTCTGGAAATTTATACCCTGTAGCAAATAACGAGCTTAAATCTGCTGTTTCTAAATCTAATACTTTTTTGCCTTCGTTGTTATATAAAACAGATTTTGGAGTAGTGTTTACTCTCGAAAAATTATTGACAAAAAAAGCGTTATTATCATTCAGGCTAATTTGGTGATCAAAATCTCCTTCGTTTAATAATTTTAAACCAGTACCATCAAAATTTACTTTGTATAAATGAAGGTAGTAAGGGTTTTCATTTTTCTCTTTTGCATTAGCAGTAAAATACAGCACTCTTTTTTTCTCATCAATATTGATTATATTTTCACAATGCCATGGGCCACTCGTGATTTGGTTTTTTAATTTTCCATTTTCATCGTACAAATAAAAATGAGCCCAGCCATCTCTTTCGCTCCACTCAATTAATTCTTTACCATTATTAACAAGTCCTGGTCTTCTTATTTCAATGGAGGTGTTCATTCTTTCTTCAATAAGAACTTTAACCGAATCGGCAGAGATGTCGTATAAACATTGGTCAATTTTTTTAAGGTCTCTACTTGTTCTGCTAAAATAAAATTGTGTATTAGTTCCTAACCATAAAAATGGTTTAAACATATCGTCTCTTGTATTTTGCAAAGATGGTTGGCTATACAAATTCAAATCCTGATCTTTAAAATTGCTTACTTTAACTTCTTTTCCTTTTTTAGTGTTCATATTAAACACCATCATATAATCTTTAGGACTTTCTTTTTCTCCAGGCATCCAATACTTGTAAGTTTCAATTGTTGGTCTTGGATCTGCAGCACTGTTAATTACCCATAATTCTTTCACTTTTCTAGCATCAGATTTGGTAAGTGCAAAATGTTTACTATCTGGGCTCCACATGATAAAAACTGGTTTGCGATCATCTTTATTTTTTTCTTTTTCTACATTATTTTCCCCATTACCACTGTATGCACCTCCACCATAATACGAGAAATATTCTTCTCCATCTGTAGTTAAAGGGTGTTCTACAATTGTGCTATCTTTTTCATTTAATAATGCTTTTTCATAATTGGCTTTATCCATATAAAACAAATTATGATGTTTGCCAAAAACAATTGTATTGCCATCTGGCGACATATTAGCCCAAAATGGTTTGCGTTTTGGTTTTTTAAACCCTTGCAATTCCGTTACTAAACCTGTATTAATATCATATTCAAAATAGAAAACCTTTTTTTCTTTTATGGGCTTAGCATCTTTTTTATCTTTTGCTGTGGTATCTTTTTTCTCTATTTCTTCTGTACTTTTTACTTCAAATTGAAATTTAGTTTCATCGCCAATAAAGCGAATGCTGTCTAATCCAAGATTTTGAGCATCGAATGGGTCTTTTACAATTTTAGAAATTTCAGCAGCCATTTTATCGTTATCAAAAAGATACTTTTTTTCTCCTTTATTAGCATCAACAATATACCATTTTTTACCTTGGTTGGTTTCGTAAACATACCAAAAACGGTTTCCATTTTTTAGCCAATGTGGATCAACATTTAAGGAATAAACAATTTTATCTAATTTTTTAGGAGAATACTTAGAAGCTAATCTATAATTAGCTTTTGGTTGTGCGTACACCACTGCTGCAATAAAAATAAATGCAAGTAGTGTAATAAGGCGTTTGTTAGTCATGGTTTGAAGTTTTAGAAAGCGGAAAAATAACAACAAAAAACAGTAATTAATTACCATTTATAAAAAAACTGAACTTATTTTTAAAAAAACTATAAGTGGCCTCGTCAGGAATCGAACCTGAATCAGAAGCTTCGGAAACTTCTGTACTATCCATTGTACTACAAGGCCATTAAACAACAAAAGTAAAGATTTATGGTTCAGGTTTAATTTTTTGAGCTTTCAATAAATAGATTTCTATAATAATTAATTTTTTAAATAGCATTTAAAAATTAACATAAAACAGTAATCTAAAAATGTCACTTACAGCAATGTTTTACATAATGTATTAAATTTGAATAAAATAAAATTATGAAAAGGTTTAAAATTATACTGTTGCTATTTGTATTAGTTTTTAACCAAAATATATATGCTCAAAAAAAAATAGCATTGCTTATTGGAATTGGAAAATATCCAGAAGGACAACGCTACTGGAGAAACTTAAGCTCTGAAAGAGATTTACAATATATGAAAGCAGCTTTATTAGAAAATGGCTTTACCGAAAATAATATTGTAACAATTGTAAATGAAAAAGCAACTAAAAAAGCAATGGTAGTTGCATTAGATAAATTAGCAGATAAAGCAATGGCTGGCGATATTGTTTATTTTCATTTTTCGGGGCATGGTCAACAAATACAAGATGATGCAAAAGATGGTAAATTAGATGAAGCAGATGGATACGATGAAGCATTGATACCTTATGATGCAAAAGGCATGTGGGATGAGGTGGACTATAAAGGCCAAAACCATTTTAGAGATGATTTGTTAGAAGAAAAACTCATTGCCATTCGAAGAAAAGTAGGTAGTAAAGGAAGTGTTGTAGTTGTTTTAGATGCTTGCCATTCTGGCACTGCAACAAGAAGTGCAAGCATTGTACGTGGTGTACCTGAGCCTTGTAAAAGTAATAATTACACACCCAATATAAACCTTAATTTATCTATAACAGAAACTGGGTTTTTAAGTAGTATTAAAGAAAAATTAGGAAGCCTGGTAGTATTTAGTGGAAGTAGCCCTAACCAGGCAAATAAAGAAACAACCGACAAAAATGGAAAAAGTGTTGGGTCTTTGTCTTATGCATTTTCTAAAGCTATTACTAACTTGCCAATTAACTGTAATTATAATTTATTATTTGAAAAAGTAAAAGCAACAGTACAAGCAGATGAGCCAACTCAAATACCCATGTTTGAAGGTAACGGAACCTTAAAAGTATTCAGTAATCAATTCATTCCTTTAAAAGATATAATAGCAGTGGAGCAACGTTTTAACAATGCAGCAAATAATTTTAACGATACTACTTTTGTTATTCAAAGAGGCCAATTCAATAACATTAATACCGGAACAGAGCTAAATGTTTATGTTATGGGCACTACAGAATTGTATTGTAAAGCATTTGTACAACAAGCCAATAATTTTCAAAGTATATGTATTGCTACTAAAAAATTATCTAATAAAAATACTTACGAAGTAAAAGTTGAATCTCTAGTATATGGTGCTGTTACAGCATCTTACAATATTCAAAATAAAATACCAACTGCTACAAATGCAATAGAAAAACAATTGCAACATTTTTTGCAACAGCAACCTTTTTTATTAAAAAATAATAATCCAGATTATACCTTAAACATTTCTCAGGAAAACAATTCAACCTACATTCAATTAATTGAGAAGAATGATAGTGTTAGGTACTCTTCAAAATTTTCTACAAATGATTCCTTAAGTGCAAACAATTTAGAAGACTTGTTAGAAAGTATAAAAAAAGGCATGAGAGTAAAATATTTACGAAAAATGGAAGATGGTGGAAGCCTTTATAATAATGTACAAGTAACCATACATCCATTGCAAAAAGCCGTTAGCGATAATGAATTAATTTTTTATCCAAATGATAGTTTTCAATTAAAAATTAAAAGCAATTACGATGGTATTTTATATTTTACTGTATTAGATTTATTGCCAGATAATAATATAAAAATTTTAATACCCGATACTTCTAAACTTGCTAATGATGCAGATTACTCTTTAAGAAAAAATGAAGAAAGGCAGTTTACTATATATACCGATGAAACGAGTATTACTGGTAAAGAATTTTTAAAAGTTATTTTCTCTCCCTATCCTATTGATTTAAGGCCATCTTTTCAACTGTATTCAACAAGAACAATAAACACAAAACTAAAACCAATAGAAAAAGCTATGGATGATTTATTTCCGAAAAATAAAAATACATTAACCAGAAGTACCCCAGTTAAAATGGATGATATTGCAATTAAAACAGTTGGTTTTACTTTAAGAAAAAGCAAATAAAATTATTTCCAAAAAATGAAAATTCAAATTTGGAGCATAGGCAAGCAGCATGAAAGTTATATAAAAGAGGGTGTTGAAGATTTCACTAACAGGCTTACTAAATATTTTACAACAGAATGGAAAATTATTGCCCCACCAAAAAACAATGCAGCATTAAATGAAAAGGATCTAAAAAAAGAAGAAGCTGGAATAATTTTACCCTTAATACAAAAAGCAGATTTTTTGGTTTTATTAGACGAAAGGGGCAAACAATTATCCTCTATTCAATTAGCTAACTTTATAGAGCTGCAAGCAAACCAAAGTACAAAAAAAATCATATTCTTAATTGGTGGTGCATTTGGCGTTGACGATACAGTTTTTAAAAGAGCTGATACCGTTTTAAGTTTATCTCAATTTGTTTTTCCTCACATGCTAGTAAGATTAATTATTGCAGAGCAGTTGTATAGGGCTTGTACTATTATTAAAAACGAAAGGTATCATCACAAATAATTTTTTTTATTTATTTTATTAGATTCTCAATTAATTAATTTTGTATAATGAGTTTTACCTTAATTATAATTATAGTAACAGCTATTATTTCATTCTCTGCATTTAAAAACGAAAAAATAGTTAACGATTTAATTTTTTATCCACCCTCCATTACCAACCAAAATCAATGGTATAGATTTATTACTTGTGGCTTTATTCATGCAGATGTTGTACATCTTGCTTTTAATATGTTATCGTTATATATGTTTGGAGAGGCGGTTGAGAATAATTTTAAATATATTTTTGGTACTAGAGGAAATGTTCTTTATGTAGTGTTATATTTTAGTACATTAGTAATATGTTTATTGCCAACTTATTTAAAACAAAAACAAAATAGTTATTATAGAAGTTTAGGAGCATCTGGTGCTGTATCTGCCATTGTTTTTGTTGGTATTTTTTTATTTCCAACTGCAAAAATTGGAATATTTATTTTACCTCCAATTATTCCAGGGTTCATTTTTGCACCAATATATTTATATGTTTCCTGGCATTTAGCCAAAAAGGGCGAAGATAATATTAACCACTCTGCTCATATTTGGGGTGCTGTATATGGATTAATATTTTTTATAGGAGCTTGTTATATTTTAAGCAGTTTTGATCCTGTAAATAATTTTATTCAGTCTATACTTGAGTGGGCAAAGTAGTTAAAAAAATAATCGCTTCTTTGCAGAAGCGATTATCACAACAAAAAACACATTCAAAAGAAAATCTCTAAAAGCCAACCTATTTAATCTGGTTTTTTTCCATCTAAAAAAGTATTTATAGTAGAAATTTGAGTTTGATCATTTTCATCTTTATTTACAGTGTACTTGCTGTAAAAGTTTTCAACCGATGTAAGCGTATTTCCAAATAATTCCATGTTGCGGCGAATGTAAGCAGGAACAGAATCAAACTCATTGTTAGGATCTGAGGTATTGTTAACATTGAAAGACAGATTACGTAATTTCTGTAGCCTTTCTACCGCCCTGCGTTTTTGCTCTTCTACATCGTCCAGTAAAACTGGTTCCTCTGCAGACAAATTAGCAGGTATTTCCGTTTGAGCTTTAACTGTTGCATCATCCGCCGCCACTGGATTTACATCTCTTTCTACCAACTTCATTTCGAGCTCCGGTAGCTCTTCATTTTGTTCAGTAGTAAGATTAGGTTCCATAAGATGTCCGGACATAGACGATGGCTTCTCATAGTCAGGCTCTGCATAGATATTAGATGGTTTTGTAAGAAACCTATTGGTTTCAATTTCATTATTTTCTTCAGTAGTTGATGTAGTTTGTTCATCTATAACTGAAGGTATAGTTATATTTACTTCCTCTGTTATTTCAGTACTTAACTCATAGTGCAAAATAGGGCTTTCTTCTTCTACTGAACTAAGTAATTCTACGTTGTGTGGAGTACTTGTGGAAACATCCTGAAAATTATTGTTTTGTAATTCATCTTGTGATTCTAATAATCTTGGTGCATAAGGATCTTTATCTACTAATGGCAACTCTTGTTGAATGAAAGGTTTCACTTCTTCTTTTTTCTCTTCAACATCGCTATCTAATGTTAAGATAATTTTTTCAGGTTTTGGCATTTCTTTTTTTACTTCTACAGGTTTTGCAAATGGGTCTTTTGCATCAAAACCAGTAGCCACTAATGTTATACCAATTTTACCCCCTAAATTATTATCATATCCTGTACCAACAATAACATCTGTATGTTCTCCTGCTTGCATACGCAAGTAATTATTTATAATCTCTAATTCATCCATTGTACACTCATGTTCACCTTCGGCACTATTTATATTTATTAATATCCATTTAGCTCCTTTTATATCACTATCATTCAATAATGGAGAGTTGAGTGCTTCTTCAATTGCAAGTTGGGCTCTGTTTTCTCCTTCTACTTCTGCCTTACCTAAAATAGCTACTCCACCATTTTTCATTACAGTACAAACATCTGCAAAGTCAACAATAATATGTCCACGGCTATTGATAATATCTGTGATACATTTTGCAGCAGTAGATAAAATATTATCTGCTTTAGAAAATGCTTCTCCCATTTTTAAATTACCATATTGCATTCTTAATTTATCGTTGCTAATTACTAATAAAGTATCAACAAAGGGTTTCAATTGTTTAATACCATCTTCTGCTTGGTGCATACGTCTTGGACCTTCAAAACCAAAAGGTGTAGTTACTATTCCTACTGTTAAAATACCTAGTTCTTTACAAATTTTTGCAATAATTGGTGCACCACCAGTTCCTGTTCCTCCACCCATACCAACAGTAATAAAAGCCATTTTGGTATTTACTTCTAAAATGCGTTTTATTTCTTCTAAGCTTTCTTCTGTTGCTGCTTTACCAACTTCTGGATTGGCACCAGCACCCAAACCTTGTGTTAAAAATGGGCCTAATTGAATTTTATTAGGAACTTTACTTTGTTCAATTGCTTTAGCATCGGTATTGCAAATAATAAAATCTACGCCTTCTACATTTTGAGAAAACATAAAGTTTACAGCATTGCTTCCTCCGCCACCTACACCTAAAACTTTAATAATAGATGATTTTTGTTTTGGCAAATCAAAGTGTATCATAGTTATTAATTTTAATGGGTTAATTTTTATTTTTATTGGTTAGTAATTGTTAGAATTTAATATTAAATAGTTTTATCCTCTTCTTCTTTAAACAGCTCAATTAGGTTTCTTTTAACTTTGCTGCCTATCTTATCCCAGAACTTTAATTTAACTGCACGTTCTTCCACATCTACTGATTTGGGTTCTTCTGGTTTACTATTTTTTTCTAGTTCCTCTTTATCTGATTTTAAACTAGTAGGTACAGAAATACCAGGATTACTTTCTGAAAATATTTTGTATTTGTGTTCGTGATCGTTATAGCCTTTTAATATTAAACCCAAACAAGTTGCATACATTGGCTTTTTAAGTTCTTCTATATGGCCTGCAGCAAGATGCTCATTTGGTAACCCAATTCTTGCATTTAAACCTGTGGTATATTCTGTTAGTTGTATTAGGTGTTTTAATTGAGAGCCTCCACCAGTAATTATTATTCCTCCATTTAGCATTTTGCTATCTAAGCCTACTTGTTTTAAATGATAGCTAACAAAATCTAAAATTTCTCCCATTCTTGCCATAATAATTTGAGATAAATTATTTACCCCAATTTCTTTAGCTGGCATCCCTTTTATTCCTGGTATTGTTATATAGGAATTAGCTTTTTTATCATCTACTAATGCACTACCAAATTGAACTTTTAAAGCTTCTGCCTGCTGACGTAAAACGCCTAACCCCATTCTTATATCTTCTGTAATATTTTCGCCTCCAAAAGGAATGACTGCAGTATGTTTTAAAACACCTTCATAATAAATTGCCAAATCGCTTGTTCCTCCACCAATATCTAGCACTACAACACCTGCCTCAAAATCAATATCACTCATTACAGCACTAGAACTTGCAAGAGGTTGCAATACAAGATCTATAGTTTGCAAACCACTTTTATTTACAGCCCTATTAATATTTTTAATTGCATTTTTATCCCCTGTTATGATATGAAAATTTGCACCCACTTTTACACCATTATACCCAACAGGATCTTTAATATTTTGAATATTATCTACATAATATTCTTGAGGAATAACATCAATAATTTGATCTCCTGCAGGAATAAATGTTTTACGTTGATTGTCTATCAGCACATCAATTTCAGATCCTTGAATTTCATCATCTGGTTGCTGTCTTACTATATCTCCACGGGTTTGTAAACTTTTAATATGATGGCCAGCTATGCCAACATATACTTCTTTAATTTCTAAATCTGGATTACTAGCTAAACAATTTTGCAATGCTTGTTGTATAGACTTTATGGTTTGATCTATATTTAAAACCTGGCCATGTTTTACGCCATTACTATTGGCCTTGCCAAAGCCTAAGATTTCAAGTTTTCCAAACTCATTTTTTCTACCAGCAATTGCTGCAATTTTTGTAGTTCCAATATCGAGCCCAACAATAATGGGTGCTTCATTGTGATTCATAGATATGTGTTTTGTTGTTGTTTATAATATTAATTTTTAATTTTTTTTGAATACTGCTTTAGGTGAATTAATAGTTTCTGCCTTTACTGAATCTACTGTTATTATTATTTGTTTGGCTTTTGTAGTATCTGAAAAAACACTAACCCCTTTTTTAATAGCTACTACTTGATTATTAAATTCAACATTTAATCTCTCATACTTGTTTATTCCATTTTGCAACCAAGCATATTTATAAAAAGCCAGCAGTCTTTTAAATTTTTTATCCAATTCATCTGCATTACCTAAACTTATTATTTGGTTACCCAACACAGGAATAATTTCAAATGTTGCATTGGGTAAAATATTTACTTGTGCAATTTGAGCATTCCAAAAACTATCTGCCTGTATAAATTTTGCCAACTTTATTACATCTACCATTAACAAGCTATCTGCCATGGAAAGTTGTTGATGATCTGTTGGGAATGCCGTAAATACAGGAACTCTAGCACTATATTTATCGCTAATTGGCAACTGGTTTGCTAGTGTATCAACATAAAAAGAACTTTCTTGTAAGGTAAAAATTCTTGCTACTGGTTCTTTCTCCTCTATGTTTATAATTAACTCATTATTGTTGTTAAAATAAACTTCCGCATTTTTTATCCAAGCATTTTTTTCTAATAACAATTCAATATTTCTTAAATTAATATTACTAATTGAATTGCCTGTTACTAAACCAATTGAATTAACTGTTTGTAGAATATCTTTTTCGTCAACAAACATGTGCTGTACTGAACCAACAATTTCAATTTTGATATCCTTGCACTTGTACTCATTCTTTTTTTGCATGGCTGCACCAAGTAATACTACAGTTAGTATGCCTACTGCAATCCACATTAATAATATGAGTTTCTTTTTTATCACTTATGCTAAAATTTCTTTTACATCATTTACCATTACATCAATATCTCCTGCACCTGCCATTACCAACATTTTTGGCTTATTATTTTTCACCCAGTTTATAAAATCATTTTTTGATAACACTTGTTTATTTTTCAAATTCATTTTGCTCAAAATCATTTCACTTTCAACCCCTGCAATTGGCAATTCTCTAGCTGGATAAATGGGTAATAATATTACTTCATCTGCCAGGTCTAAGCTTTCTGCAAAACCTGCTGCCAAATCATTTGTTCTGCTATATAAATGAGGTTGAAATACTATAGTTAATTTTTCATTTTTATAAATACTTCTAACTCCATTTATCAATGCCTTTAATTCTTCTGGATGATGAGCATAATCATCAATTAAAACATTCTCTTCATTTCTAACTATATATTCAAATCTTCTTTTAACTCCTTTAAAATCTTCAATTGCATCTTTTATTTTACTATCATCAATCTTTAAATATGTAGCAACTGTAATTGCTGCAATTGCATTTTCTATATTATGCAAGCCACCCAAATGAAGTGTTATATTATTAATATTAAATTGATTGCCTATAACATCAAAAACATAACTACCATTTACTACTCTAATATTACCTGCATATACACTTGCTAAATTGTTTTGAAAGCTGTATGTAAATTTTGTATCAGCATTCAACTCAGTATCTCTTTTTAACCCATGTTTAGTTATTAAGCAGCCATTCTGTTTTAACTTTTTTGAAAACTGAATAAATGTTTTTTCCAACTCTTGGGCAGTTCCATAAATATCTAAATGGTCTGCATCCATAGCAGTGATAACTGCAACATCTGGTACCAGTTTTAAAAAACTCCTATCATATTCATCTGCCTCTACCACCACTACATTATTTTCACTACTCCAAAAGTTGGTATTGTAATTGCTTGCAATACCTCCAATAAAAGCATTGCATCCAAAACCGCTATGTCTTAAAACATGAGCAATCATAGTAGTTACAGTTGTTTTACCATGCGTGCCTGCAATACATATATTAAAAGAACTTTCAGTGATACATTGTAAAATATCGCTACGTTTTACAACATGGTATTGGTGTTGTTGATAATACACTAATTCTTTATGCTCGTTTGGAATTGCAGGTGTATAAACCACTACATCCACATCTTTGGGAATTGCATCTACATCTTCGGAGTAATGAATGTTTATGCCTGTATTTTCAAGAAGTTGGGTTAGTGCAGTTTTTGTTTTATCATACCCTGCTACTTCAACCTTTTTAAATTTAAAATACCTTGCTAAAGCACTCATACCAATGCCTCCAATTCCAATAAAATAAATTTTCTTTATGTTATCTAATTCTATCATTTAATATTTTTCAAAATTTCTGATGCAATAATTTCATCCGCATTTTTAATTGCTAACGATGCAATATTGGTACGCATAGATTGCATCTTTTCATCATTTTTTGCTAATTCAAAAACAGTTTCTACTAATTTTTCTTTAACCTCATTATCCTGTATCATTAATGCTGCCTGTTTATTCACTAAAACTTTTGCATTTGCAGTTTGATGATCTTCTGCAGCAAAAGGAAATGGCACAAACACTACAGGCTTTGCAGAAATACATAATTCTGCAACTGCCATAGCTCCTGCACGGCTAATTACAATATCTGCTGCTGCATAAGCCATTTCCATTGTATTAATAAAATGGTTACACCAAATATTGCTTTTACCTTTTGCAATAGCTAAATACTCATCGGCTGTTAACTTTCCGGTTTGCCAAATAAGCTGCAAATTATTTTTTGCAAACTCGTTTATTTGCATAGCAATAGCTTGATTAATGCTTTTTGCACCCAAGCTGCCACCAATTACCAATACCGTTTTTTTCTCTTCTCTTAAATTAAAAAACTTTAATGCCTCTTGTTTAGTTATTGAATTTTCTACAATTGATTTTCGTACAGGATTACCAGAAATAAAAATTTTATCTTTTGTAAAAAATTGTTCCATGCCCGAAGTAGCCACAAAAATTTTTGTAGCATTTTTACCCAGCATTCTATTTGCTTTACCAGCAAAAGAGTTACTTTCATGAATAAATGTAGGTATTGATTTTGCTTGGGCATATTTAAGTACTGGAAATGTTGAATAACCACCAACGCCAACTACTGCATGTGGCTTAAACTGTTTAAATATGCTGCGTACCTGTATAAAACTTTTTATAAGTTTAAAAGGCAAACCAATATTTTTTATCAAAGAACTTCTATTAAAACCAGCTATATCTAATCCTTTTATTTCATATCCTGCCTGAGGAATTTTTTCCATTTCCATTTTCCCTTTTGCACCAACAAACAAAATTTGAATGTTTGGTTGATGGAGCTTTAGTGCATTTGCAATAGCAATTGCAGGAAAAATATGACCTCCTGTTCCTCCACCAGCTATAATAATTTTAGTAGCTTCTATCATAGTTGGCTAGTTATATTTTTCATTTTGTTCCACTTTCTAAAAAAATTATTTCTTTCTTCTTTCATTTCTAAACCAATCCACATCTTTAACCAATTACTTCTTATTCAACCACAGCTTGCTGTTGGCCATTAAAATTATTTGTTCTGTCTTGTTCATCTTTTACTCCTTCTAATTGTTCTACATTTCTAGCAACACTTAATATAATACCAATTGCAGCACATGTAAATAAAAAGGAACTTCCACCCATACTTACCAATGGTAGTGTAACTCCTGTAACAGGTAACAGGTTTACATTAACAGCCATATTGGCTATTGCTTGTATTACCAATGTAAAGCTTAAAGCAAGTGCTAAAAATGCACCAAATGCATAAGGGCATCTTCTAAAAATTTTGATACATCTAAACAAAAAAGACAAATAAATAAATATGATAACGGCAGCACCAAGTAAACCATATTCTTCAATAATTATTGAATAAATAAAGTCGTTATAAGCTTGTGGTAAAAAATTTCTTTGCTCACTATTACCTGGGCCCTGACCAATTAAAATGCCCCCCTTTGCAATAGCTATTTTAGCTTGTTGTACTTGGTATGGAACTTCTGTATCAACCGCAAACAAGTGGTCTTGTACACGTTTAACCCAAGTTCCAAAACGCCCAACCGATTTTAATTTTTCTGTTACAACCGGTTTAGTTCTTTCATTTACATCTGATTTATTGTAGGTAAGCCAAGCAACAGATACTATAAATAATATTGGTATAGATGCAACTAATATGGTTAGTAAAATATGCTTTAAACTAATTCTACCTATAAACATAATTAATAAAGAAGTTGCCCCTGTAAGCAAAGCTGTACTTAAGTTTGCAGGCATTATTAAAACACAAATTACAAACACTGGTGTGATAATTGGCAGAAACCCTTTCTTAAAATCTTTTATTACTTCTTGCTTTTTGCTTAATAGCTTTGAAATATACATAAACAAAGCAAGTTTAGCAATGTCGCTGGTTTGAACAGTCATATTAATTACAGGTAGCTTTATCCACCTACTACCTTCATTAATTTTTGCTCCAAAAACTAATGTATAAATTAACAGAGGAATAGAGATAAAGAATAACAAAGTTGCAATTCTTGAAAAAAGCGTATAATTTATTCTATGCAAGAAATACATTACCATCAACCCTATTACTGTAAAGGATAACTGTTTAAACAAATACACTTCATTATTGCCTTTGTTCATTTTATATGCCAAAGATCCGGTTGCACTATAAACCACAAGAATGGAAATAAGTGCTAATACCAATACAATTCCCCAAATGTATTTGTCTCCACTAGTTCTTTTTAGTAAACTTTCTTTGTTTAGTGAAGCAAATGGAATATCTGCTTTGCTTAATTTAGAAAGTGGAGAGGTTTTAGAAAATGGTATGTTAGACTTATTAAACATTAATTCTTGTTATTCTATTTTTGCTTTTATTGTTTGATAAATACTATAGCTCTTTTACAGCTTCTTTAAATTGAACTCCTCTGTCTTCGTAGTTTTTAAACAAATCAAAGCTTGCACATGCAGGACTTAATAAAACTACATCGCCTTTTACACTAAGCTTAAATGCAGCATTAACAGCTTTCTTTGCTGAGTCTGCCTCTACTATAACAGGTACTTTATCTTTAAATGCCTCCAAAATTTTTTTATTATCGTTGCCTAAGCAAACAATAGCTTTTACTTTTTGGGCTACTAATTCATTCATTAATTCGTAGTCATTGCCTTTATCAACACCACCTAAAATAAGTACTGTTGGTTTGTTCATACTTTCTAAAGCAAACCAGGTACTGTTGGTATTTGTTGACTTACTATCATTGATAAACTCTACACCACGAACAGTAGCAACAAACTCCATACGATGCTCAAGGCTTTGAAAATCTTTTACAGCTTCTCTTATTTTATCTTTTCTAATTCCGAGTGTAGCTGCTGCAATACCTGCTGCCATGGTGTTATAGTTGTTGTGTTTACCTTTTAGAGCAAAGTCGTAAATACTCATACTTACTCTTTCCTCCTGAATGCGGAGCATCATTTGATCTCCTTTAATGTTGCCTCCTTTTTTTATTTCATGTTTCATAGAAAATGGTAATGGGTTAGTATTTGGGATTAATGTTTTTAATTTTTTGGTTATTATTTCATCATCATCATTATAAATAAAATAATCATTTTTGTTTTGATTCAAGATGACTCGAAACTTACTGTTTATATAGTTTTCAAACTGATAGTTATATCTGTCTAAATGGTCTTCTGTAATGTTTAGTAACACAGCTATATCTGGCCTGAAAGTTTTAATATCATCTAACTGAAATGAACTGATTTCGGCTACATACAACATTTTAGGATCTTCTGCAATTTGTGCTGCAATGCTGTAACCAATGTTACCAACCAATGCACAATCCAATCCTGCCTTTTGGCAGATATGATAAATAAGTGCAGTTGTTGTGCTTTTACCATTGCTACCTGTAATTGCAACTATTTTGCTATCTCCTTTACATCTATATGCCAACTCAAATTCACCAATTACTTCTATTCCTTTTTCTCTAATAGCAATAACCATTTTATTAGTTTCAGGAATTCCCGGGCTTTTCAAAACTTCGTTGGCATTTAATATAATTTCAGCAGTATGTTTTCCTTCTTCAAATTCTATTTCATTATCAAAGAGCTTTTTTTTATATTTTTCTTTTATTACTCCAGCATCGCTAACAAAAACTTCGTATCCTTTCTTTTTACTTAATAATGCAGCACCTACACCACTTTCTCCTGCCCCAAGTATTACTATTCTATGTGCCATATTTTTTTAAATTCTCTTTAATATTTTTCTTTCAACAAGCAGTAAATTTTAACTCCTACTTTAAAAGTTCACTTACAGCTTTTACCGCATTTTTAATGTTGCTATACTAGCAATAACTAATAACACAGTAATTATCCAAAACCTTATTGCAATTTTATTTTCGTGATACCCTCTTTTCTGATAATGATGATGTAAAGGGCTCATTAAAAAAACCCTTCTTCCTTCTCCGTATTTCTTTTTGGTATATTTGAAATAAGAAACCTGAATGATTACGCTTAAATTTTCAACAAGAAATATTCCGCAGAATATTGGAATTAATAATTCTTTTCTTACAATAATGGCTAATGAAGCAATGATGCCACCTAAAGCCAAACTACCAGTATCGCCCATGAAAACTTGTGCAGGATAAGCATTGTACCACAAAAATCCGATACATGCACCAACAAATGCTGCAACAAAAATGCTTAGTTCACCCAAATTGGGTATATACATAATATTCAAATAATCGGCAAACTTGTAATTACCGCTTACATATACAAACAAGCCAATACCAATACCAATGATTGCACTTACACCTGCAGCCAAACCATCTAAACCATCTGTTAAATTTGCACCATTACTAACAGCTGTTATGATGAGTGTAACAATAAAAATGTACACTATCCAAGTATATTTTTCAGCACCACTTCCTATCCAGCTAATTAATTTACTGTAATTAAATTCATGATTTTTAACAAAAGGTATAGTTGTGATTGGTGTTTTAACAGTAACATATCTTTTCTCTACACCATCAATATTTCTAGAAAATATAGTGGAGTCTTTTGCAAATTTTTCTTCTGCTTGTTTTTGATAGGTTGTGCCTATTACTTCACGTTCTACAGTTACTGCATTACTAAAATATAATGTGGCACCAATAATAATACCTAAACCAATTTGACCAATAATTTTACTTATACCTGCTAGGCCATCACTGTCTTTCTTTTTATAAGCTTCGCCTTTTTGCTGAGCAGCTTTTCTTGCTCTTATTTTTAATAAATCGTCTAAAAAGCCAATAATACCAAGCCACACAGTGCATAAAATCATTAATCGTATATACACTTTATCTAAGTTTGCAAATAACAATGTTGGAATTAAAATGCTTAATAAAATAATTATTCCACCCATTGTTGGCGTACCTTTTTTTTGCATTTGACCTTCAAGGCCAAGGTCTCTCACACTCTCTCCAATTTGCTTTTTTTGTAAGTAAATAATAATTCGTTTACCATATACAGTAGCTATAAGCAACGATAAAAGCACTGCCATTGCAATACGAAACGTAAGAAACTGAAACAAGCCAGAGCCTGGTAAGTTAAATTCGTTTTTTAGCCATGTAAATAAATGGTATAGCATAAATTGATTTTCTACTATTGTTGTTTATTCAATAAATTGTTTAATATTTCTTTATCATCAAAAGGGTATTTTATTTGGTTTATCTCCTGATATTTTTCATGCCCTTTGCCTGCAACCAAAATAATATCTTCGCCTTTTGCCATATTTACAGCAGTAGCAATGGCTTCTCTTCTATCGGTTATTGTTATATATTTTCTTTTGGCAGCAGTGTTTAATCCTACTTCCATATCTTTTAAAATTTGTTCAGGAGATTCTGTTCTTGGGTTATCGCTGGTAAGAATTACTTTATCGCTTAAATCGCAGGCAGTTTGTGCCATTAAAGGCCTCTTAGTTTTATCTCTATCTCCACCACAGCCTACCACAGTAATAATTTGCTCATGCCCTTTCCTTAATTTATTTATTGTAGTTAATACATTTTCTAGAGCATCTGGTGTATGAGCATAATCCACAATTCCAATAATTAATTGGTTGCCTATAATATAATCAAATCTACCCTCGGCACCCGTTAACATGCTTAAAGCAGTTAATACTTTTTCTTTGTTTTCATTTAAACAAATTGCTGTTGCATACACTGCTAATAAATTATAAGCATTAAATTCTCCTATTAATCTAAAATGAACTTCCTTGTCATTTACCAGCATTTGCAAACCAGTAAGTGCATTATCTAAAATTTTTCCTTTAAACTCTTCTATTGACTTTAAGCTATAAAAATGTTTAGAAGCTTTGGTGTTTTGAAGCATAACAGCACCACGTTTATCATCTGCATTACTTATTGCAAAAGCATTTGACGGTAAATCATCAAAGAATTTTTTCTTTACTTTAATATATTCATCAAAGGTTTTGTGATAATCTAAATGATCATGGGTTATGTTGCTAAAAATGCCCCCTTTAAATTCTAGGCCTGTAATTCTATGTTGATGTATTGCATGGCTGCTTACTTCCATAAACACATGAGTACAATTTTCCTCTACCATTTGTTTCAGCAACTCATTTAATTTTATTGCATCTGGTGTTGTATGAGTGGAAGGAGAAATTTTATTTTCTATTTGATTTTGCACAGTACTTATTAACCCACATTTGTATCCTAACTGTGTAAATAATTTAAATAATAGTGTTGCAATAGTTGTTTTTCCATTGGTGCCTGTAACGCCAATTAAATTAATTTTTTTAGAAGGGTTGTTATAAAAATTTGTAGCTAATACAGCTAATGCTTCGTGTGTATTTTCTACCAAAACATAAGTGATGTTTGGATCAATTCTTTCTGGAATTGTTTGACAAATAACTGCTATAGCACCATTTTGAATTACTTGTTCAATAAAATGATGTCCATCTGTTTTATCTCCTTTAATTGCAATAAATACGCTGCCATTAGAAACACAACGAGAATCTATTTGTACATTTTTTACATTGAGTTGGGTGGTACCAATTACTTGTTTAATGTGTACTTTGTATAATATGTCTTGTAAGTTATTCAAGTGTTTATTCTTGTTGTTAAAATAATTTTATAGTGTTCCTAATTGTATATTAATTACCTGCCCATTTGCTACAATACTTCCTTCAACAACAGACTGGCTAATTACTTTTCCTTTTCCTTTTACATTAATTTTTAGTCCTTTGTTTTCACATATTGTTAGTGCATCTTTCAATCCCAACCCCTTTAATGCTGGCATTCTGTTAGTATTTATATCTTTATTTCTTATTGCAACCTTTTCATTTTTAACTGTAATATTTACCCATTCGTTAGTAATGCCACTGTTATCTTGAAAACCAAGTTTTAGTTTTTGAGTAATTTGTTCTATATCCATTTTATTACCTGAAAAAATATAGGTGCTACTATCTTTTTTTTGTAAACCAACTGAATTAGCAGGTGCATGTTTTACTCTTGTGGTATAAAGTCTATCTGATATTTCTTTAAATACAGGACCAGCAACTGTGCCACCATAATAATTTAAAGCATGTGGCTTATTCTTAATAACAACAATGATAGTATATTGTGGATCCTCTGCAGGGAAATAACCTGCAAAAGAGCTTTGATAAATTTTATCATCATAACCTTTATTACCATTTGCTACTAAAGCAGTACCCGTTTTACCTGCTACTTTGTATGGAGAATTTTTAAACAAACTTTGTGCAGTACCTTCTGTGCAAACACCTTCTAAACATTCTTTTAATTGTTTTAATGTTTCGTTACTACAAATTTTTTCTTTTGTAATTGTTGGATGAAACTCTTTTAGCAATTTCCCTTCTTGCTGTACCGAATTGAGCAAATAAGGTTTAAGCATTACGCCATTATTGGCCACAGCATTATATAAGGTTAATGTTTGAAGTGGTGTGATGGAAACATTGTACCCAAAACTCATCCAAGGTAAAGTAGTAGAACTCCAAAACTTGCTGCCAGGCTTAAAAATAATTGGCTTTCTTTCGCCTGTAATATCAATACCTGTAGGCTTATCTAAATTTAAATTTTGTAAATGATTAATAAATTTTGATGGTGAAGAACCATAACCACTCCATGCTAATTTTGCCATACCTACATTGCTGCTTAACTCAAATGCCTGTTTAACAGTAACATCATTTCTTCCATGTTTTTCGCTATCGTAAACTGTTCTTCCATTGATATTCCAAACACCACCTTGCAAGTTAACTGTAGAGTTTAGGTTTACTTTTTTATCTTCAAGTAAAGCAATTAATGTAGCAAGTTTAAAAGTAGATCCAGGCTCAGACAGATTAATGGCATAATTATAATCTTCAAAATAAGAACCATCTGTTGCATTTCTTCCTAAATTAGCAATTGCTTTAATTTTACCTGTTTTTGTTTCCATTACAATAGCACAGCCATTAGCTGCTTCATTCTTAACCATCATATTCATTAAAGCATTTTCTGTTACACCTTGTATAAAAACATCTAACGTGGTAACAATGTCTTTTCCAGCTTCGGCATTTATTTCATATTCTTCTACAGGTACTGTTACACCACCAGCAATTGAACGAACTAACCTTCTTCCTGTTTTGCCTTTTAGTAAACTATCGTAAGACATTTCCAATCCTACTTTAAAAGAATCTCTGGCTAAACCAATTGTTCTAAATGCTAACATTTTATAAGGATTAAGCCTAATGCTTTTATCATCTGTAATAAATCCACTTTTATTTTTTCCTAATCTAACTAAAGGAAAAGTTTTTAATTGTTGATAGTCTCTATACGAAACATTTTTCATTAATGGATAATATCTTTTCTTCTCTTTAAATCCTTTGTTTAAAATTGCTTTGTATTCTGCTGGCGATTTATCTTTAAATAAATTGCTTAAACAAAAGCTCAATGAATCTAAATTTTCACGAAATCTTTTTCCATTTTTTTCTCTTAAACCCTGTGCTGCAAAATCAATGAAAATATCAAATTGAGGAATGCTGGTACTTAACATTTCACCATTTTCGCTAAATATGGTTCCTCTTTCTGCATCTATTTCTTCAATTCGCTGATGCAAACTATCACTCATACTTCTCCAATGCTTACCCTGAATTTGTTGTATATAAAATGCTTTCCCAATTATTACAAAGCATACTAATACTAGCACTATAAATGCTAAATAAACCCTCCATAGTATGTCTTTTTTTACTTCCATTTTTTATAAACAATCAATAATTTCAATGCCTACTTTTTATTTCTCAATTCAGTTGGTTCATTATCATTTGGTAATCTTACAGGTACTTCTTTACTAATTTTTAAGCCTAAAGGTTCTGCAGCTTTTAGCACTTGAGCTTCTTCGCTTTTATGCATCAATTCTGCTTTTATGGTTTTATATTCAAATTGTAAATCCCTTAATTCTTTTTTAGATTTATCAATATTTCTGATGGTTTTATCCGCCCAATGTCCATTTGCTATATAAATAATTGCCAATAAACCAAGGAATAAAAAAAAGTATAAGTTGTTCGTTATCCATTGTGAGTTAAACAATACTCCAACTCCCTTTTTAAGCCCTTTTTTTTCGTTTGGCTGATTGGTGTTTTTTATATTTTCATTTTCTGCCATTAGATGTTATATTTTTTCAGCTACTCTAAGTTTTGCACTTCTGCTACGTTTATTATTTTTCAGTTCATCTTCGTTTGCTACAATTGGTTTGTGGTTAATTAACTTCCAAGTTTTTTTCTTTTCACCAATTGCAAAAGGATTATCTGACAGCTCATTTTGAAATGAACCATTTCTGAAAAAATTTTTCACTACTCTATCTTCTAAAGAATGGAAGGTGATAATTGCTGCCCTGCCTCCTGGCTTTACCAAATTGTTTAACTGCAGCAACATTTCTTTCAAAGCATCAATTTCTTCATTTACTTCAATTCGCAATGCCTGAAACACCTGAGCCAAGTATTTATTAGGATTTCCTTTCACCACAGCACTTATTAGCATTTTAAACTGTTCTATTGTTTGTAAAGGCTGCTTAGTTCTGTTTTGAACAATGTGCTTTGCCAAAGTTTTTGCATTAGTAACCTCGCCAAATTGTTCAAATATTTTATGCAGCTGCTGTTCGGTAAACGATTGAATAACTTTAGCAGCAGTTTTATTTTCATTAGTGTTCATTCTCATATCTAAAGGGCCATCAAACCTTGTTGAAAAGCCTCTTTCGCCAACATCAAATTGATGAGAGCTTACACCCAAATCCGCTAAAACACCATCTACCTGCTGCACATTATGCAATCGTAAAAACTTTTGCAGATAACGAAAATTATGAGGCACAAAAATTAACCTGTCATCACTCTGCAAATTTTCTTGTGCATCTACATCTTGATCAAATGCAAAAAGTTTACCCTTACTACTTAAATTTTTTAATATTCCTTTGCTATGGCCACCTCCTCCATACGTACAATCAACATATATTCCATTTGGATTAATATTTAATGTATCAATTGTTTCATTAAAAAGAACAGGAATATGGTAGTTTGAATTTGGATGTTGAGTGTTTTCTATTTGCTTACTCATCATTTTATTTTTTATTGTTCCCAAATTCTAATTACCTATATCATTTGTACTTTTATTGGCCATAACAGTAGCAGCTAAATTGCTAAATACTTCTGGTGAAAAATCCTCAAAGAACTGTTTGTACTTACTTGCATCCCAGATATTTATTTTGTCTAAATCTGCAGCCAAAACAATGTCTTTGCTGAGATCGGCATATTCTTTTAATTGTTGGGGCAACAATAATCTTCCTGCACTATCTAATTCAACCTCTGTAGCACCACCTAAAAACAAGCGTTTAAATTCTCTTACTTTTGGGTCAAAATCATTTAATAATCTAATACGTGCAACAATGGGCTCCCAACTTTTTATTGGATATAGGGTTAAACATTTCTCAATACCACGGCTAATAACTAAACGGCTTTCCCCATCTGGAAGCTGTTTTTTTAAGCCTCCTGGAATAAGGAAACGACCTTTTGAGTCAATCGTAGCTTCATATTCACCAAGAAGATTTAGCATTTTAATGGTTTGAGATAATTTTTAACATTTATTGACACAAAATAACACATTTTCCCACTTTAAAACACAATTATAGTGTTTGTATTTATCCACAAATAATATTTTAACAGGATGCTTGTAAATAAAGCACTTCAGAAGATTCTTAGCAATAACACCCTTAATGAAGTGTTAATAAGTGTGAATAAGCCTTAATAAGGTGTGGGAATGTTTGAAAAACTAAACAAAATGCGGTACCCAGCATATTAAAACCCAAAACACCTAATGCAATTTGTGGAAAAATGTATTTTATACTGCATTTCTTAACATTAATACATAGCTTATTGTAGTAGTTAAAGAACAGTTTTGTAAAAGAGAAAATCTATGAATTGAATAAAAAAATACCTCTACATGATTTATATAGAGGTATAATTTATTTCTTTTTGATCTTTGTATTGGCATTGCCTGCCAATTTCTTAGTGTGAAGTTGCCTTCTGCCAGAATGTATAATTGCACTATTTAGCAAATATTCTATTTGCCCATTTACACTTCTAAATTCATCAGAAGCCCATTTTTCAAGAATAGAAAAGGTTTCTGGATCTACCCTTAAAATAAAATTTTTCTTTTCTGCCAAAATAAAATATTTATTATTGATAGAGAGTACCTGTATTTAATATAGGTGTGGCTGCTTTTTCGCCACATAAAACTACCATAAGGTTGCTCACCATTGCAGCTTTCTTTTCATCGTCTAATTCTACAATATTTTCTTCCGATAATTTTTTTAACGCCAAATCAACCATGCCTACGGCACCTTCTACAATTTTTGTACGAGCTGCAACTATTGCTGTAGCTTGTTGGCGTTGTAGCATAGCTCCTGCAATTTCTGGTGCATATGCCAAATGACTAATTCTTGCTTCTAAAATTATAATTCCAGCAGGTGCTAATCTTTCTGTTAATTCATTTTCTAAAATCTGATTTACTTTATCTCCTCCTTCTCTTAAAGTAATAGATGCCTTTTCATCTTCTAAATTATCATACGGGAAACTTACGGCCAAATGCCTTACTGCAGCCTCACTTTGTTTACTTACATATTCGTTATAATTTTCTACTTCATAGGTTGCTTTGTAAGTATCACCAACTTTCCAAACAATTACTGCTGCAATTTCAATAGGATTACCCATTTTATCATTTACTTTTAATGATTGTCCTTGCAGGTTTTCGGCTCTTAAACTTACTTTTAAGGAGGAGTAAAATGGGTTTATAAAAAACAATCCATTCTCTTTTACGCTACCAACATATTTACCAAAAAAATTTAAAACTCTGGAGTGATTAGGATTAATTATCATTAGCCCTTTCAGAATAAAAAACGAGGTAATTATTAAAATTACACCAACAATAACTAGTAAAACTTTTTCGTGATACAAGCCAATTATTACTACTCCAGCAGCTAGTAAAATTAAGGATACAAACAAGGCTAAAAAGCCTTGTATAGGTTTAATAGATTTTTCCATACAATTCATTTTGATATTATTATAATATCAAAAGTATATTAGTTTTATAGAGTAGCCAAATTTTATTTGAAAAAGTAAAAAAAAATTTATGACAAGAAATATATACATTTTGTAAAGTTTATTTTACATTTTGTAAAAAATACTTATCTTTGTGAAAAATTAAATCATTTACATTATGAAGATTAACAAAAAACAAATCAACAAGCTCATTTTATTTGCAAGTATTTTATGGGCTGCATGTTATTTAATAGCATTAAATGTTATTAAAGAATATACATTAAGCAATGAAATAAAAGTATTACTATCCATTCTTCCTACTATCACATTTGGCATATTAATCTACTTTTATATCACCAGCATTAACTTAATGGATGAAGTGGAAAAAAGAATTCATTTAGAAGCTGCAGTATTTGCATTTTCTACAGGTTTAGCATTAATAATGACCATTGGTATTGTAGATACAGCATTTGATTTAAACAAAGAAATATTTGGAACCAAAAAAATATTTATCTATTTATTTATTTTATATTTTATTGGTGTTGCCTTATCTAAAAACAAATACTTGTTTAAAAAATGAAAAATTTAATTAAAGTAGAACGAGCAAAAAAGAACTGGACACAAGAGTATTTAGCCAATAAAATAGGTGTTTCAAGGCAATCAATGAATGCAATAGAAGCCGGAAAATTTATACCTTCTACACTTCTTGCACTTAAAATGGCAAAGGTCTTTGGAACCTCTGTTGAAAGTATTTTTCAACTAGAAAAAAGTGATACGCTTTTGTAACTTTTTAAATTATTCCTCGTTTCATTGTTCTATATAGCTTCTACCGCTCAAAGGTTTTTTATTTCCATTGGTAAGAATCTAATAGAAAAAATAGTTTAGAATTTTCAGTTTTGATTTCAAATTACAAAATCTAAACTATCAAATTATATGAAACAAATAATTACATTATTATCCTGCATTTTTTTTAGTACAGTTACATTTGCCCAACAAATAAAAGGCAATGTAAAAGATGAAAAAAACAATGGTATCAATGCTGCCAGCGTATTATTACATAACTCAAAAGATAAATCTATTACTAAAATTTTAGTAACCAATGCAGAAGGTGCATTTAAGTTTATGGATATACCTAAAGGAGAATATTATGTAGAAATAAATTCTCTTGGCTATGTTGCTAAACAATCTGCTGTATTTTTAGTTGATGGAAACGATGTTGTTTTAACAGATTTTATTCTAGAAAAAAAATCAAAACAATTAGATGGTGTAACCGTAACTTCAAAAAAACCTCCTGTTGAGGTAAAGGCAGACAAAACAATTGTAAACATAGAAGGAAGTATTAATGCCCAAGGTTCAGATGCCTTTGAATTAGTTAGAAAATCACCAGGTGTAACAATAGACAAAGATGATAATATTACTTTAAGCGGTAAAAACGGTGTTGTAATTTATATTGATGGTAAACCCTCTCCTTTAAAAGGAAAAGATTTGGCAGATTTTTTACGTACAATGAATTCAAACCAAATAGAAGCCATAGAATTAATTACTAACCCATCTGCAAAATACGATGCTGCAGGTAATGCTGGTATAATAAATATAAAACTTAAAAAGAATAAAACATTTGGAACCAATGGTAGTTTTAATGCAGGCTATGGTATTGGTGTTTATGGAAAATACAATACAAGCTTAAGCCTAAATCACAGAAATAATAAAGTAAACATTTTTGGTACATATAGTTTTAATAATAGTAAGAATGAAAACAATATGCACTTTAAAAGATATCTGTTAGATACTTTATTTAATCAATCCAATGTTATGACAAGTTCTAGTCAAACCAATAACATAAAATTAGGTATGGACTATTTTTTAAACAAACAACAAACTATTGGATTTATTGCAACGGGTAATTTTAATAATAACGATTTAAATCACAACAGCAATACACCAATTACTTATATACCTACTAACACAGGCAATTATATTCTAGAAGCTAAAAATACCAATAAAGGAAAAAGAAATAATGTTACATTAAATTTAAATTACAAATACACGAATGCAAAAGGTAAAGAATTAAACGTTGATGCAGATTATGGTAATTATGATAATTTCAATAATCAGTTACAACCAAATTACTATTATGACTTTAGTGGAACTAACGAACTTTCCAGAAAAATTTATAACATAATTTCCCCTTCCAAAATTAATTTATATACTGTAAAAGCAGATTATGAACAGCCTTTAGCAAAAGGAAAATTAAGTATAGGAACAAAAACATCTTTCGTTGAAACAAAAAATAATTTTGAGAGATACGATGTTTTTACCAACAACAAAGTATTAGATACTGCAAGAAGTAATAATTTTAATTTTAAAGAAAATATTAATGCCCTTTATGCAAATTATACAAAGCAAATAAAAAATATTAATGTACAAATTGGTTTAAGAGTAGAAAATACTAACGCAACTGGAAATTCAATTGGTTATAAAAAGAAAAACAATAACTATGTAACTTACGATAGCATATTTAACAGAAACTATACCAACTTGTTTCCTAGTGCAAGCATTACTTTCAATAAAAACCCTATGAGCCAATGGAGTTTAAGTTATAGTAGAAGAATAGATAGACCAGCATATCAAGATTTAAATCCATTTGAATTTAAGTTAGATGAGTACACATTTCAAAAAGGCAATACGGAGCTAACTCCTCAATATACAAACAGTTTTAATTTAACACATAGTTATAAGTATAAGTTAATTACAACCTTAAACTATAGCTATGTAAATAACGTGTTTACACAATTAGTAGATACCATTGAAAAAAGCAAAAGTGTACTTACCGAAAAGAATTTAGCAAGCCAAAATAAAGTAAGCATTAATATCAGTTACCCCATTATTTACAAATGGTATAGTGCATTTATAAATACCAATTTCAATTACTCTCATTACAAAGCAAATTTGGGCATTGGCAGAACCATAGATTTAGATGCTTTTACATTTAATATTTACATGCAAAATACATTTAAACTTGGCAAGGGTTATACTGCTGAATTAAGTGGTTGGTTTAACTCACCAAGTATTTGGGAAGGTACGTTTAAAGCAAAATCAATGGGTAATGTAGATATTGGAATACAAAAGCAAATATTAAAAGGAAAAGGAAATATAAAGCTTAGTATGAGTGATATATTCTTTATCTCTAAATGGCATGTAACCAGCAATTTTGCAGGCCAATATTTTGATGCTAATGGCCATTGGGAAAGCAGACAGTTTAAGATAAATTTTAATTACCGTTTCGGAAAAAGCACAGTAAAAAGCTCAAGGCAAAGAACAACAGGAACAGAAGAAGAAAATAAACGAACACAAGGTGGTGGCGGTGGAATTGGCCAATAAATTTTTTCTCAGGTTTAGTTTTAATGAATGTCATCAACAAACTTGTTGGTGGCATTTTTTTATAATAACTAAAATAAATTCTACCTTTCAGTTATGAATAATTTTACACCTTTAGCAGAAAGATTAAGACCTTATGAATTAACAGATTTAATTGGTCAAGAACATTTAACAGGCAATAATAGTATTTTAAGAAAGGCTATTGAGCAAGGTAAAATTCCATCCATTATTTTATGGGGACCACCAGGTGTTGGTAAAACAACCATTGCAAATATTATTGCTAATAAATTACATCAACCATATTATCAATTAAGTGCCATAAGTAGTGGAGTTAAAGATGTAAGAGAAGTAATAGAAAAAGCAACAGCACAAAAACATGCAATTTTATTTATTGATGAAATTCATCGTTTTAATAAAAACCAGCAAGATGCCTTATTAGCAGCAGTAGAAAAAGGAATAATAACATTAATTGGTGCCACCACCGAAAATCCCTCCTTTGAAGTAAATAGTGCTTTACTGAGCAGGGCACAAGTATATGTATTAAAACATTTAACAGAAGAAGACTTAATGCAACTATTACATATTGCTATAAAAAAAGATGTCTTTCTTAAAGAAAAAAATATTACACTGCAAGAAACAGAAGCACTCATTAACTTAAGTAGTGGTGATGCAAGAAAATTATTAAATTTATTAGAGCTTGTAGTTAACTCAATAACTACAACCAATCAGCAAATAACAATAACCAATAAACAAGTAATTGAAATTGCTCAGCAAAAAATTGCTTTATATGATAAGCAAGGAGAACAACATTACGATATCGTTTCTGCCTTTATTAAAAGTATGCGTGGCAGCGATCCAAATGGTGCAATTTATTGGTTAGCCAGAATGATTGATGCTGGAGAAGATATAAAATTTATTGCCCGTAGAATGCTTGTTTTTGCAAGTGAAGATATAGGCAATGCCAATCCAAATGCTTTATTATTAGCCAATACTACATTTGATGCAGTGAATAAAATTGGATATCCAGAAGGAAGAATTATTCTAAGCCATTGTGCTACTTATTTAGCATCTTCTGTTAAAAGTAATGCCTCTTATGTAGCAATAGATAAAGCTTTGCAAACAGTACAACAGCAAGGCAATTTACCTGTGCCTTTGCATTTAAGAAATGCCCCTACTAAGCTTATGAAAGATTTAGAATATGGGAAAAACTATCAATATTCTCATAACGGCGAAGGAAATTTTATTGAGCAAGAGTATTTACCAGATGCCTTAAAAGGAACAGTATTTTATAGCCCAGGCAATAATAGTAGAGAAAACGAATTAAGAAATTATTTAAGAGAAAAATGGAAAAAGAAATATAATTATTAGTCTATAAGAACTACTTTTCTTTTTTTACTAAATCAATTCTCAAACAAAATATATGAGTATATAAAGGATTACTTTGATTAGCTAAATTGGTAAAAGCATAATCTATACCTACATTTCCAAACTTAAACCCTGCACCCAAACTTGGTTGAAAGATCCAAACTTTTTTTTGATTGGTTGTATCTGCATCTTTTAAAGCCCTTTGAAAATTGGAAACTCCAGCCCTTAAAAAAATGGTATTGTTTAAACTTGCTTCTAATCCAATATTTGGGTCAATACTTATGGGGTTGGTACTAATTAATGTATTTCTTTTACCATCAAAAGTAAAATGCAAATTAGCTTCGGCTAATAAATTGATATTTTTATTGATTTTAAAATTACGAGCCGCTGCAGCAATTAATCTTGGAGCAGTCATTTCCGTACTTTTTACAGGTATATCATTATTAGTTAAGTATAATACTTCCTTTTCTTTTTCTGTAAACGAAAAAGACCAGGCATTAAAAGTTGTAGTAACATCTCTTATTGTTGCACCAAAAAGCCATTTATTTTTTTTAATTTGAATTCCAGCATCTATTCCAAAACCCCATGCTTTAGCAAAGCTGCCAACTTTACGATGAATAATTTTTACATTACCTCCATAACTAATAAATAAATTTTCTTTTTGTTTAGCAATTTGCGAATAGCTTAACAAAACAGCATAATCTGCCGATGAAAAACTTGAGATATTATTATAGTTTGGTGATCCATCGGGTTCTATTAAATATAATGTGTTAGGAATATCATCTACAGCAAAACGTAAAAAAGTAATTGCCAAAGTTCTTTTGCTTGATTTAGATGGCAAAGCTATAGCTGCAAAATCGTACTTACCAATACCTGCAAAATAGTTTGCATGCATAACTGATAAAGAAGGAGATTTTTTGATATGAATTAAACCTGAAGGGTTCCAATAACCTGCAGTTGCATCATTTGCTGTGGCTACTTGTACATTACCCATTCCAAGGCTTCTAGCACCTGCTCCAATATTTAAAAATTCGTTAGAGTATTTTCTAAATTGTGCATGAGACTTCCATGCAAAAAATAAAAAAGAAAAAGTGAAAATAAATTTGGTTACCAGTTTCATTAATTTTTAATGTACTTGAATAGTGCTGTAAAAATATTAGAATTACTTTAATAAAAAATTGGTTATTTCAAAAGAAGATTATTGAATTTTAAATTTAAGAGTTCAATAACCAGTTTTTCTTTTAAAATAACCAATTTATACTATACTTGTTGGGTAGTTTATGCTATCCCTTTTAGTTTTTTAATTTCAGCAGTAAGCTTAGGTAGCACTTCAAAAGCATCGCCAACAATACCATAATCTGCGGCTTTAAAAAATGGAGCTTCTGCATCTTTGTTAATCACAACAATTACCTTGCTTCTGTTTACACCAGCTAAATGTTGAATAGCACCACTAATACCAACAGCAATGTACAAGTTTGGAGCAATTTGAATACCTGTTTGCCCTACATGTTCATGGTGTGGTCTCCAATGGGCATCCCCTACAGGCCTGCTACAAGCTGTTGCAGCACCCAATACATGAGCAAGGTCTAAAATAATTCCCCAATTTTCTGGACCTTTTAAACCCCTTCCTCCACTTACCACAATTTCTGCTTCAGTTAAAGGCACTTCTCCACTAACTTTATTTATGCCAGTTACTTTAACTTTTGCAGTTGGTACACTTACATTTAACGTTTCTATTATTGCACTACCTTCTGTTGCAACAGTTTTATAACTGTTTGGATTTAGAGATATAACTTTACAAGCAGAGTTGATATTTACATTGGCAAAAGCTTTACCACTAAAAACAGTTTTTTTAACAACAAAGCCATTGCTTACATCTGGTAATGCACAAGCACCAGTTACAATGCCTGCTTTAAGATTAGCAGCAACTCTGGCAGCTACTGATTTACCTGTTTGGTTGTGAGAAAAGATTAAAACGTTTGCTCCAACTTGATTGGTAACACTTGCAATTACTTGAGCATAAACCTGTGCATCTAAATTATTAAGGCTATCCTCTACCACTTGATATACTTTACCAACACCATACTTACCTAAAGTTGATAAATCATCTGTACATGTACCTAAAACTAATGCAGCAGCAGTAGTATTTAATTGTTTGGCAACATCTGCCCCATAGGTTAATACTTCTAAAGAAGATTTTTTGATTTGCCCATCGGCTTTATCTATAATAATTAAAACTGACATATTTATATATTTGAATAATTGAATAAGAAATTATATTCTGAATGAATATTTAATACATTTTAAATAGCTTTTGCTTCTTCGTGAAGTAAACGAACCAATTCAGCTACATTATCTGCATCTACTAACTTAACACCTGCTTTAGCTGGTGGCATTTCGTAGTTTACAACATTGGTTAATGCATCTATAACAATTGGCTCCACTACATGTAAAGTTTTTGTACGAGCAGCCATAATACCTCTCATATTGGGTATTCTTTGTTCTGCTATACCTTTTTGACAGCTAACAACTAAAGGCAATACCACTTCATTTATTTCTTCACCTCCTTCAATTTCTCTGGTTACTGTTGCCATGTTTCCATTTAATTCAAATTTGGTAGCTAAAGAAATATATGGTGCATTCATTAATTCTGCAACCATACCACCAATAGATGAACCATTATAATCAATAGTTTCTTTACCTGTAAAAACCAAATCATAAGCTCCTTTGTTAGCAATTTCTGCAATTTGTGCAGCAATAAAATAGCTATCATTACTTTCTGCATTAATACGTGTCGCTTCATCTCCACCTAAAGCCAATGCCTTACGTATAACAGCTTCTGCTTCTTTATTACCAACAGTAACTAAATGTATGCTTATTGAAGCATCTTTCTCTTTTAACTCAATTGCACGAACTAAAGAGTACCACTCATCATAAGGATTAATTATCCATTGAACACCTGCATCATCAAACTTTGAATTGCCATCTTTAAATGCAATTTTTGATGTAGTATCTGGTGTTACACTTACACAAACTAAAATTTTCATATCACAATTATTTAAAAAATTAATTTAATAGTTGCATAAACAACTATTGCAAATATAAGGTTGTTTAAATTGTGGCAAAGGTTAAGCAAAAAAATTTTAAATAATAAATATTTTCAAATAAAGTAAGTAATAAAAGGCTTAATGGAAATTTTTAATTCCTTTACCTTATAAAATGAATAAAAAACAAGTTTAGCTTATATTGCAGGTTCATTTCAAGTAAATTTTATGCAAGCAATTTTAATAATAGACGATGAAAAATCAATACGCAATGTATTAAAAGAAATTTTAAGTAATGAAGGCTATAAAGTAGAAGAAGCAGCAGATGGAGAAGATGGGTTTGACAAATTTTCAGCAAAAGATTTTGATGCAGTTTTGTGCGATATAAAAATGCCCAAGTTGGATGGAATAGAATTTTTACAGAAAGCAACCGAAATAAAACCTGATGTACCTATTATTATTATTAGTGGGCATGGAAATATTGATACTGCTGTAGATGCAGTAAAAAAAGGTGCATTTGATTATATTGCTAAGCCACCAGATTTAAACAGATTATTAATTACCATTAGAAATGCTACAGATAAAAAAATATTGGTAAAAGAAACCAAAACTTTAAAAAATAAAATTAATAAAGTACAGGAAATTATTGGAGAAAGTGCAGCTATTTTAAAAATTAAAGAAACAATTGAAAAAGTTGCTATTACTGATGCAAGGGTTTTAATAACAGGCGAAAATGGAAGTGGTAAAGAACTTGTTGCAAAATGGTTACATGAAAAAAGCAACAGAAATACAGGGCCACTAATTGAAGTAAATTGTGCAGCCATCCCTTCTGAATTGATAGAAAGCGAATTGTTTGGACATGAAAAAGGTTCGTTTACCAGTGCTATAAAACAACGAATAGGAAAATTTGAGCAAGCTAATGGAGGCACCCTTTTTTTAGATGAAATTGGCGATATGAGCCTGAGTGCTCAAGCTAAAGTATTAAGGGCTTTGCAAGAAGGAAAAATTACAAGAGTGGGAGGCGACAAAGAAATAAATGTTGATGTGAGAGTAGTTGCAGCAACTAATAAAAATTTAATTGCAGAAGTAGAGGAGAAAAATTTTAGATTAGATCTGTACCATAGGCTTAGTGTAATACTAATTCATGTGCCTTCTTTAAATGAAAGAAGAGAAGATATACCTCTTTTAGTGGATATATTTTTAGAAGATGTTGCTAATGAATATAGGCAAACCAAAAAGGCTATAGATAAAAAAGCATTAGAAGCTTTACAACAACATAACTGGACAGGCAATATTAGAGAACTTAGAAATGTTATTGAAAGGTTGGTTATACTTTCTTCAAAAAATATTTGTTTAGAGGATGTAAAAAACTATGTGGTGTATTAGTCTATACTCCAACTTATATTTCCATCTTTTTCATCTTTTAATTGTACACCCAATCGTAAAAGTTCGTTGCGAATGGTATCGCTGGTAACAAAATTTTTGTTGGCTTATAATTTCAGGCAAAATAGTAAATGAAGTTGTAGTTTTCCCTGCTCCGTTGCACCTTCAATTATGTAAAGTATTTTATCTATCATTGGCAGTATAAACCTACATAAAAAACGGCATAGCTAAAAGCGTATGCCGAGTTGTACATTGTTTTAATATAATAAGTTACAAACAGGCAAGCTACCTGTATTTAAAACAACCTTAGTTTTTATCTATACTTTTTTACCCACTCCTCTTGTGTTAAATTACCTGTATCTCTTACTTTTTTATATTGATAAACAAAGAAAATAAGCAATATTGCAACCACACTAAAAAGAGAATATTTTATCAATTTTTGCTTTTTCATAATTGAAAAGTTTAACATGTTTTACAAATTATTGATTGAATACAATTATAATAGTTATTCATATCCTCTGTTGATGGATATTGTACTAGATGGCACGCACCCGCTGCTTTAAGAAAGACTTTTACAGATTCCCAAAAATTACAACAACTCCAATCAGTTTTACCATCTTTTAATGAACAGCATCCTCCAGAAAAGTATTCTGCATTTGATTCGATTAATACATCAAGAATTTCTTCTGAATTTTCAAATGTAGTCAATAAAGTATAGCTAGAATTGTAAACTGCTAATAATTTTTCATAAAAAACAGGGTCTTCCAATGTTGAGTTAAGTTCTTTTACTTCTGCAATTTGCTCAGCCATTCCAAGAGAATTTACCAATTCAACAAACTCCTCTGTATTAACCTCATTTTTGTCAAAGCTAACTGTAGTTAATTCAGCATCTTGATTTACTACACCAGATTTTTTACAACTATAAAATACTACAGTAAAAGTAATAAGTAGTACAAGACTAACAAAAAGTATTTTTTTCATTTTAATAACGTTTAATAGAAATCCTACCTTGCTTGTGTTTTACGGGTCAAGCTGTCGGAAATAATTCACCCCATTGGCAAAAAGTGTTTGCCAGCATTTGTTTTCTGTCGTTTATGTTAGCTGTTTTACAACAGTATTTTTCACCCGAATTATACTTCCCAATTCTCTGTACAATCTTTTCTGTGTAAGTGTTTTAACAGTAAACTTATCTAAGATGTTATGAGTTCAGGGATGTCTGCCAATTTCTGCCAATACAAATCTATATAATTTAATTAACAACTCAACGCATACGTTGATGATAAATTTTTTATTTGTTGATACTATTGACTTATGGGCATTAGTAAGACAAATAAAGAAAAACTGAAAACCTTAGGCAAACGCCTAAAGGCAATCAGAAATGAAAAAGGTCTTACTTTAAAAGAATTGGGATATAAAACAGATAAAGAACCACAATCAATCAGCAGAGTAGAAATGGGTGATATAAACCCTACTTACTTATATCTTCTTGAAATTTGTGAAGGGTTGGAAATAAAAATAAATGAGTTGTTGGAGGAATAATTTTAATTGGTAAAAATATAACCTTAGATGAAGAAAAATCTATGTACAGCATTAAACAAAACTCCAGGTTACTGTACCATCTTTTTCATCTTTTAATTGTACACCCAATCGTAAAAGTTCGTTGCGAATGGTATCGCTGGTAACAAAATCTTTTTGAGCTTTTGCTTGTTTACGTATATCTACTAATAACTGTAAAATTCCAGAAAGTTTTTCGTTGTTTTCTTCTTCGTATTGTAAGCCTAAAATGTTTTCAATATACAGCTTAAACTGTTGCTGCATCAGTATTATAGTGTTACTGCTAACTATGTTTTGACCTATTTGTTTGTTTTTAATACCATTTATTACAGGCACTATTTCAAACATATTTGCTAATACTTTTGCAGTGCTGAAATCATCTTCAATAAATGTTGTAAACTCTGTTATTTGTTTGTTTATTTTTTCATCTAAGGCTGTGTCTGTTGCCTGCCAATTTCCAGCTTCTATTTTCAATAAATTTTCGTAAGCTTCCCATAAACGCTTAAAAGCTTTTTCGCTTGCTTGCAATGTTTCATTACCAAAATCTAAAGTGCTTCTGTAATGCGATTGTAAAATAAAAAATCGTATGGTCATTGGGTGATAAGCTTGCTCTAACAAAGGATGGTTACCTGAAAATAGCTCACTTAATTTAATTACATTATTATAGCTTTTACCCATTTTTCGGCCATTAATGGTAATCATATTATTGTGCATCCAATACCTAACTGGTGCTGTATGATTGCATACACTACTTTGGGCAATTTCACATTCATGATGTGGAAATTGTAAGTCCATGCCACCACCATGAATATCAAACTGAGTACCTAAATATTTTGTAGCCATTGCAGAACATTCAATATGCCATCCTGGGAAACCTTCGCCCCAAGGGCTTTTCCAACGCATAATGTGTTCTGGCGGTGCATTTTTCCATAAAGCAAAATCTGCTTTGTTTCTTTTTTCATCTTGATTGTCTAACTCTCTTGTAGTATCTAATTGTTCATCTAAATTTCTACCACTCAACATACCATAAGGCATTCCTTTTTTGCTAAAATCTTCATTATATTTATTTACATCAAAATATACTGAACCGTTATTTACATAAGCATAACCATCGGCAATAATTTTTTCAATCATGGTTATTTGTTCTACAATATGCCCTGTTGCAGTGGGTTCTATGCTTGGTTCTATGTTGTTAAATTGTTGCATAGCCCAATGAAACATGTTGGTATATTTCTGTACCAATTCCATCGGTTCTAATTTCTCTAAAATGGCTTTAGTAGAAATTTTATCTTCTGCCGCTCTGCCTTCTTCTTCAAAATGTCCTGCATCTGTAATATTCCTTACATATCGTACTTTGTACCCTAAATGCTGTAAATATCTATAAACCACATCAAAAGTTATATAAGGCCTAGCATGCCCTAAATGGCTTTCTCCACTTACAGTTGGTCCACAAACATACATGCCTGCATAACCAGGTGTAATTGGTTTAAATTCTTCTTTTTTACGGGTAAGTGAATTATAAATTTTGAGAGGCATAAATATTTTTTGAAATAAAATTTTAGAATAGTTAAGTATGCAAATGTATAATAGTAAAGTAAAAAACTATTAGCAGCAATAATATAATAAGCAATGTACCATAACTGTATAAATCAAAAATAATGAAAAATAGTTTTCAGTATAATTGAAAACTATTTTTTAAATTGAAAGGTTATATAGTTTTTAAATGTTTAATCC